>Ga0209064_1000077_pt1 | contig 211164 bp, 194 predicted proteins | sample Inofromicrocosms_FD_187498 | JGI IMG/M metagenome (GOLD analysis project Ga0209064, IMG submission 187498) | Mouse cecum microbial communities from Vienna, Austria - Inoculum for glucosamine and mucus D2O microcosms (SPAdes) (version 2) | ecosystem: Host-associated > Mammals > Digestive system...
TTGATTTTCTTCTTCTGCAACTGGCAGGTCGCAGTTTTATTATAATTCAAACGGAGTTTTTTGTCTTATTTATCGGCAATAGCCTCAATAGAACCCCGCCACTATGGCGGGGTTTTCGTTTGCACAAAAAAGCGCACGCATTTAAATGCGTGCGCCGAAAACTGCAAACAGAGTTATTTAATTTTGATAACGTTATCCTCGCCGTCAAGGAAATCGGGCAGTTCGAATCCGTCCTCGGTAGACTGCGGCTTTTTCTCTTCTGCCTTGTTTTCCGCGTTACCGTTCTCCTGCTCAGGTTGCTCGTCGTCGCCCTTATATTCGTCCTTTCTGTAAAGGTAATTCCCGCCCTCTTCTTCACGCAAAATAGTGTCGTTGAGTTCGGCAATCTGTTTCATGAGCTCTTCGTAGTCGGGAAGTTCGTCTATCGAGTTGAGCTTAAACCGCTTTAAAAAGTTATCGGTCGTAGTATATAAAATGGGTTTACCGACGGCGTCCCTCCTGCCGCAGGGCTCAATCATTTTAAGTTCTAATAGAGTATGTACGGCATAGTCGCAGTTTACGTTTCTTATTTCTTCCAAATCGCCCTTTGTTACGGGTTGTTTGTAAGCGATAATCGCCGCGCACTCCAATATGGTTTTTGTAAATTCCTTTTCCTTGATGGGCGTCAACACGTCCGAAATTTCCTGTTTGTACGCGGGATTTGTGGCAAACTGCAATTTGCCGTTGAACGTAAGAAGCTGTATCCCGCTAATCGAGCCGTATTTTTCTTTAAGCTCGGCAACGGCGGCGTTTACTTCCTTTAAAGTGCATTTCAATTTTTCAATAATATATTTTACGGGCACCGCCTCGCCGGAGGCAAAAACTATCCCCTCAATTATATTCGTCAAATTGCTCATTTTTTACTTCCTTTAAATCCGTTTCGGGATTGCGTCTGATTTTAATATTTCCGAACGTGTCGGGTTGCTCTACGAGAACAAACTGAAATTTAAGCATTTCCAACAGCGCCTGGAAAGTGGTTATAACTTCGTTGCGGGAATAGCTTGCAAAAAGTTCGTCAAAATCGAATTCCTCCTTTACAAGAAGTATTTCCCTTATAAAGGTTACCCTGTCGGCAACGGTGTATTCGTCTTTGGGAATTTCCTTTATATTTTCCTTTTCGCGTTGCAGACTTTCGTTTCTTAAAAGCAGGTTTGCAAACGCCTGCAACATTGCGTCAACGCTGAAATCTTTGTAAACTATCTTTACCTTGCTTATCTCTTTGTCGGGGTCCTTAAAATAATAGCCGACCGTTTCCAAAGTCTTTAATTTAGGCGTTTGCTCTTTAATGAGTTCGAATTCACGCTGTTTGAGCTGTTCGATAAGCTCCTGCTGTTCGTCCTCCGCCCCGCCGATTTCTTCGCCGTCTATTTCTACGGGAGGAACGAGCGATTTCGATTTTATGTATATAATCTGCGCCGCCATTGCAAGGTATTCGCTCTCTTTGTCTACGTCGCGGCTGGGTTGGGTTTTCATATACTCGATATAATCGAGAAACTGTTCGGTAACTTTCGAAACGAAAATATCGTCTATACTTATCTTATTTATGTTTATAAGATGCAGTAAAAGGTCAAGCGGACCTTCGAAATCGTCGAGTACGGTATCGTAATCGACGATTGATTCAAAATTTTCGTATTTAGGGTCGATGCTCATATTTTCAATATCCAGTCCCAAGCCGCCTTTATGGGAAATCCTAATATATTTTGCGCAAACCAGCCGACGTAACCGAGTATATCGAAATAGCTTACAATGCGCGCCACCTGCGCGTTTTCAACGTAGTCTATAACAACTCCGCATAGAAAGCTTTCAACTATGAGTATGATTAAAATCATAGGACCGTAGTTGCGCAAAAATTTCTGCACGGGATTGAGTTGCCGCGTAAAAGCTTCCACCACCCTGAATCCGTCAAGCGGATACAGAGGCAAAAGGTTGAAGCAGAACGAAAACAGGCTATATGCAAATATCAGATAAAAAGTGTTGTATAAAAACCGCGCAAGATAGGCAAGAACGTTTACTCCAACCATAGCGGGCACAAGAAACCTGATAATCAGAATGTAAATAAGATAAGCTAAAAAGGCTATGATGTAATTGACTACAACGCCCGCAATTGCAGTCGTAAACATTCCCGTCTTGTATTTGCGGAAATTGTACGGGTCAATCGGTACGGGTTTAGCCCAGCCGAAACCTGCGAATACGCACAACAAAAAGCCCGTAGGGTCGATGTGTTTCAGCGGATTTAAAGACATCCGTCCGCGTATTTTTGCCGTAGGGTCGCCGTTTTTGTACGCGACGAAAGCGTGCGCGTACTCGTGAGGGGCAAACACAAATATTACGGCTATTAAACTTGCAAGCAGTTCTATTATTCTGTCAATCATTACTTCAAACTATCGGGGATTACGTCGTTTCTAATCAAATCTTCGTAGGTCTGCTTCTTTATTATTACCTCCGACTTACCGTCTTTAACGAGAATTGCCTGCGGTATAAAATTTCTGTTGTAGTTGCTTGCCATTGAATAGTGATACGCGCCCGTAGACAGTACGGCGATTATATCACCGCTTTCAACTTCGGGCATAGGCATATCCACGCCTATCAAGTCGCCGCTTTCGCAACATTTTCCCGCAATACTTACCTTTTGGGTACATTCTGCGTTTACGTCAGAAGCTTTAACAGCCGTATATTTAGACTGATACAGCGCGTATCTGGGGTTTTCGAACATACCGCCGTCGATTGCAACGTATTTGCGTATGCCCTGTATGTCCTTTATAGAACCTACGGTATAAAGAGTTATGCCCGCTTCGCCCACAATGGTGCGTCCCGGTTCAATTAAGAGATAGGGCGAATTTAATCCGTGTTCGGCGGTTTTGCTCTTTACGGCTCCTATCAAAGCCTTTAAATATTCCGCATAATCGTTTTCGGTAAGTTTGGGGTCGTCGTCGGTATAGTAGATACCGTAGCCGCCGCCCATATTCAAAACTGTTGCTTCGAATCCTGTTTTACCTTTGACTTCGGCTATAAAATCAATCATTTTTTCAGCCGCAAGCACAAACGACTGCTTTTCAAAAATTTGCGAGCCGATATGACAGTGATATCCGCACAAATCGAGATTTTTTAAATTCAAAACGTGTTTGGTATATTCGAGCGCCGTTCCGTCGGAAACGGAAAAGCCGAATTTGGAGTCGGTGCGCGCGGTCTGCACAAATGCGTGCGTATGCGCCTCTATTCCGGGGTTTATCCTTATTAAAACGCGTTGTTTAATACTTCTTTCGCCTGCAACGGCGTTTAAAATGTCGGCTTCGCGGTACGAATCTATGACTATGCCGCCAACACCTGCTTCCACAGCTTCTACAATTTCGTTGTAAGTCTTATTATTGCCGTGCACGTAAATATCGCGCGCGTCAAAACCCGCCTTCAACGCGGTATAAAGCTCGCCGCCGGAAACGGCGTCGCACCCTATTTTTTCCTGCCTTGCAATGCGGTACATAGCCATACAGGAAAACGCTTTCGAAGCATACAAAACTTTACCGTTTCCGTTGTAATGGCTTGCAATCGTATCCCTGAAAACGCGCATTACCGAGCGGATATATTCCTCGTCGTAAACGTACAGCGGGGTGCCGTATTTTTTCGCAATTTCGAGCGTATCGCAACCGCCTATTATAAGATGCCCGCGCCCGTCTGTCGTTAAAGTTTTTCTTGCGTTCATAAAGACCTCTGATAAATTTATAAATAAATTTTACCAAAGGTCTTTGAAATAGTCAAATATATTTAATAATTCTACGCCGATATTATATTTTTATCACAGCGTCCATCCGCGGGCAACCTGTTTAAAGAAATCGCCGTAAGTTGCTCTGTCGGCGTCCTCCGCGGCAACCAAGTCGACCGTGTCGCACAAAATTCCGTCTTTATACACCTCGATTTTACCCACTACGTCGCCCTTCTTAATAGGCGCCTTTATATCGTAAGCAATAACGTTTCTCGTAATATCAGGCGTGGAGTCGATAGCCGAGAATACGTAACTCGAACGCGCGGGGCGAACGCAAATGGAGTTTTTGCGCGAGCATTCAACGGTAAGTTTATCGTTAAGATTAACGTCCTTATCCAGGACAACCCTGTTTTTGTAATTTGCAAACCCGTAATCGAACATACTTATTGCCGATTTAAATCGGTTTTCGCTGGAATCGGCGCCGAGAACAACGGAAACAAGCCGCATACTGTCCTTAACCGCCGTGGAGGCAAGGCAAAAACCCGCCTGGTTGGTAAAGCCCGTTTTGCCGCCGTCGCAAGCCGAATATTTTCTGATAAGCTTATTGGTGTTTGTTATGGAAGTAGTTCTGTCGTCGGGGTGATTGAAATCTTCCAGCCAAATTTTACTGTACTTAAAATATTCCTCGTTTTTTATTAAATTGGTAAACATTACGGCAACGTCTTTTGCGCAGGAGTACTGCGGCTCCTTGGGCAACCCCGTGCAATTGGCAAACAAAGTATCGTTGCAGCCGAGCTCTTCGGCGCGCTTATTCATAAGTGCAACAAAGTTTTCCTCGCTTCCGCTTACGCTTTCGGAAACGGCAACGCAACTGTCGTTTGCCGAACATACGATAATGCTTTTAATTAGTTCCGACAACGGATAACTGAGTCCAGTCTGCAAAAACACCTGCGAACCGCCCATACTCGCCGCGCGGTCGCTTACGGTAATTTTTTCTTCAAGGGATAGCTTTCCCGACTGAATGGCGTCGAAGCACAACGTTAAAGTCATAACCTTGCATACGCTTGCAATGGGAAGCCTTTCCGTTTCGTTTTGCTTATAAATACACTCGCCGGAATTAAAATCGCATAAATAAGCGCTTTTGCAGGCGGAAGTCAACTGAGTATCGGCAAACGCAGTGTTTACGGAAGCCGTCGCGCCCGTAAAGCCCGCGGATAAACCTAACGTAAGAATAGTCGCAATAATCTTTTTCATACTACTATTCTGTTACTTTTTTCAATTATTATACTATAACTACTATAACCCTGAAAATTACGTTTACCAACAAAAGCAAAGCAACCGAATTTATAAGAGCGCACACCGCAGGGCATAAATAAGCAAACGGAACGCACAGCTGGCGGCACTGTTCGCACAAAACCAAATAAAACGCCAGCGAACACAGAAACGAGGGAATAAATACGATTACCGCAACAATTATTCCCTCCGTACCGAAGAAAGCGCAAAGTACAATAATGTATAAAACGGTAAAAAGCGCCCTTATAAATAATATAGGGTAAACCAAAAATTTAAATTTAGTAAAATAAACAAGCAAAAATACAACGTATAGATAAACTATTTCACTTAAAAAATGAGAAAAGAAAAGCGAACCGCTATTGAAATTGAACACGTAAAATATGTAAATATCAGCAAAATTATATACGTAATTGCTGATATTGTTGATTTTAAATAGTACTATGCCACATATGATTGCTAAAATTACTACGATTGCGTAGGCGATAAGGCATTTAATATCCCATTTCAATTTATTGCATTTGAAAATCCTCATATACAATTATATGAGGATTGACAGCTTAATATGAACTTGCCATATTGTCTATTGAAATTCCGTATCCCCTTGTAGGGTCGTTTATAAACACGTGGGTTACCGCACCGATAAGCTTGCCGTTTTGCACTATGGGGCTACCGCTCATTCCCTGAACTATTCCGCCAGATTTATCCAAAACGCGTTTGTCGCTTATTTTAATAACGTAATTTCTGTTATCTTTATTGTTGGCGTCCACTTTTACAATGCTTATTTCATACTTTTCGCTTTTGTTTCCGTCGAGCGTGGAATAGATATAAGCCTTACCCATAGTCGCTTCGCTTACGCTTCCTTTCTTTACCTTGGTAAGCGTGGAAACGTCGAACTCGGAAGACAAATCGCCGAAAATTCCGCACTTAGTGTTTGTCTTTACCGTTCCGAGCATACAGGTATTGTCAAAGAAGCCCTTCAACTCTCCCGGATTGCCCCTCAAACCGCGCTTAACGTCGTAAATAGAGCAACCGTAAAGGCAACCGCCGTTTATTTCTACGATATTGCCGTTTTCAACCGCAACAGGGTGCCCCAATGAACCAAATTTATTGTTGATTTTATCAATATACGTAACAGTTCCAATGCCGTTAATAGTGTCCTTAACAAGCAAGCCGAGCTTTCTTTTGCCCGTTTGTCCGTCGATAATGGGCTTTAAAGTTAAATCTACGGCTTCTCCCGCCCTCAAAATTGAAAAATGATAAACGGCAAAATCTTCTTTCATTGTTTCGGTAAGCTGATTTGCGGAAGTTATTTGTATTCCGTTGATACTTTTAATAATATCGCCGCTCTTTACCCCGCCGTCTCTTGCGGGGCAACAAGCTCCGTTTTCGGTCATAATATCACACATACCGATGACCTCAACGTTTTGAGTGTTTAAAACAAATCCCGCAGGGAAGCCGCCGAGATACAAATCGTCGCTCGTTTGGGCAAAGACAGGCATTGCCGACAGGCTGACTGCAAGCGTTAAAACGCAAACAATTCCCAATAAAATTTTTGTAAACCTTTTAAAAAGCATACAAATATTGTTTGCAGTAAAGAGTAAAATATACGGCGGAATAACTTTTCTATTCCGCCGTTCGATTTAATTATTAAATTGTTTTAAAAGTTCTTCCGCGTGCGCCTTTGCCGCCTCGGTTGAAATACTTCCCGTAAGCCTGACTATTTCGGTTACCCTCTCCTGCCTGTCAAGTCGCTTAATACTTGTTACAGTCTTGTTTTCTGCGTTTTCGCATTTGGAAATTAAGTATTGCGCGCTTGCCGCCGCGCAGACCTGCGGAAGATGCGAAACCGCAATAATCTGCGTTGCGCCGCTTATTGCAACAAATTTGTCGGCAACAGTCTTTGCCGTAACGCCGCTGATTCCCGCGTCGATTTCGTCGAATATGTAAGTGGAAATACCGTTCAAACCCTTTAACCGAGTCTTTACCGCAAGCATAAACCTGCTCATTTCGCCGCCGCTGATAACTTTATCGAGCGGTTTGGGCGGTTCTCCCTTGTTCGCCGAAAACATAAAGCAAATTGCGTCTGCGCCGTTTACCGTGGCGGTAAAATCCTCGCGCCCGTATTCTTTAAATTGCACGTAAAATTTGGCGTTGGGAATATTTAAGGTCCTTAATTCCTCCTCTACTTTTCCGCAAAATTCAACGCAAGCGTTTTTCCTTATTTTTGTTATTTCACAGCAAACGCAATAAATTTCTTCGTTTGCACGCTCTATTTGCGCGTTTAATTTTTCAAGTTCGGCGGAAGCGTCGTTTAAACTGTCGTACTTTATTTTAGCTTTCGACAGAAAAGCCAAAACGCTTTGTTCGTCCTGCCCGTACTTCGAGATAAGCTTTTTCAATAGCGTCAGCCGCTCCTCAACCGCCCTCGCTTCGCTCTCGTCAAAGGAAAAACCGTCTATAATATCCGTTACAGTTCCGCTTAAATCGGATACTTCAATCGACAGGTTATCCAACCGTTCGCAAACGTTTTGGTACTCTTGGTCAAGGTCGGAAATCCCGCACGCCTGCCTGTACGCGGCTGAAAGCATATCGGCGCACCCGTTGTCGCTTGCAAGTATGCCGCTTATGACGTTCAGCGCGGAAATAACGCGTTCCGCATTGTCGTAAAGCTTTTTCTTTGCCTTTAACGAGTCGATTTCACCGTCTTCTATTTCAGCTTCTTCAATTTCCTTTATCTGGTAAGCCAACAAGTCGAGCTTTTGCGCCCGCTCCTGCTCGCTTCCGCCAAGCATAGATACGGAAATTAAATACTGTTTTTTCTTTGACAGCAATTGGGCAAGTTTGTTCTTTTGCACCGACAGTTTTTCGCCGCAAAGGCAATCGACCATATTTAATTGGTTGCTTTCGTTTAAAAGATAAAAATGCTCGCTCTGTCCGTGCACGTCTACAAGGTGAGCGGCAATTTTTTTAAGCATAGAGGTTGTAACCGTATCGCCGTTTACTTTTATAGCACCTCTGCCCTCTGAATTGAAGCGGCGGGAAATAACTATCGCGCCGTCCGTTTCAATGTCCAACTCTTGCAGCAAACGGCAGACTTCGCAGTCCACTTCAACGGAAAACTCCGCCTTAACGGTTGCCTCCTGCGTGCCGTAGCGTATCATAGACTTATCAGCCTTGGAGCCGAGGACGAAGTTGATAGAATCTAAAATAACCGATTTGCCCGAACCCGTTTCTCCCGACAAAACGTTAAATTTATCGTCGAACTTTACGTCGGCTTCCTCTATAAGCGCAACATTTTTAATGTATAGCCGTTCAAGCATTATTTTACGTATTCTTTAAGCCTTGCAACCACTTCGGGCGTGTTTTCGTTACTGTCGACTACAACCAAAACGTTGTCGTCGCCCGCAACCGTACCTATAATTTCTTTGTATTGAAGCATATCAATAAATACGCCCGCGGTAGAACCGTTGCCGCGCATAGTCTTGATTACTATGAGGTTATTGGCGGAATTTATGCTCTGCACGCACTCGCGGAAAAGATTGCGCATCTTATTGTTTACCGCGTCCCCGCCGCCCTCTATGTATGCGTATTTATATTTTTTTGTGGTACCAGCAACTTTATACAGCTTCAAGTCCTTAATATCTCTTGAAATGGTGGCCTGAGTAACGTTGAAGTTGCGTTTGACGAGTTCTTCGCAGAGTTCGTCCTGAGTTTCGATATCCTGCTCTGCAATGATTTCCAAAATCATAGCTTGTCTTGCGTTTCTATGCATCATTTACTCCATATGTTTAATTTTATCAAAAGTTTATCAAAAAAATTATTGTTTTCAACCGACACAAATTCTGCCACCCTGTCCGCCTTGCAAACGGTTATAACTTCATAGCCGTCGATAGTTTCAATCACTCTCCCGTCCACGGTTAGGTTAAGCGTGTAGTTTTTATCAGATTGGTTTATCTTAACGACGGAAGAATCGCAGAAAACAATGGGGCGGGAATGAAGCGAGTGCGGGCAAATAGGCGTCATAATAAACGCGTTTAAGTCGGGCGTTAAAATTGAGCCGCCAGCAGATAGCGAATACGCCGTTGAACCCGTAGGCGTGCTTATTATAAGTCCGTCGGAAGAAAAGTTGTCCACCGTAGAGCCGTTGATTTCGGCGTGAAGGTTTACTGTATTACTGAAAGAATTGCCCGTTGTGCTTCTCTGTACTACCACTTCGTTCAAAGCATAGTAATCTTTTCCGTAATAGGTAACTTTCAGCATTGCGCGCCTGACGGTTTTGTAATCGCCGCTTACAATTAACGCAAGCGCTCGGTCGAGCTGATTTGCTTCGAAGTCGGTCAAAAATCCCATATGTCCGCCGTTTACGCCTAAAATTTTTACGCCGTGCCTGGCGCACTCCGCGGCAACAGCCAAAATCGTTCCGTCCCCGCCAAGAACGATAAGCAAATCGAGAGAACGTATTTCCGAAATTTTATTTACCGTTATGCACTCGAATTTTTCGGGCAATAACACGGAAACAATCTTTTCAAGATATGCGTTTTTTTGTTCAACATATCGGTTATTCAAGTATACGCCCACTCTCATATGCATAATTATACCACTTATTATTAAAATATGCAAATAAGTACGCAAAATTTTTTATAATTTTACGTACTTAAAAATTTGATTTTTATCCAATTTTTGTATGGAACACTTCTTTAAAAGTATTAAGTATTCCATATTTTTACCGTCGCGTAGCGGCGCGTTGGTTATGTTTTCGGTAGCCAACCCCGCCTCTTGCGCAAAGTCGTATATCTTTGTTATGACTTTTTTGTGAATCGAAGCGTCCTTAACAATTCCGTTTTTGCCTACCTTTTTACTTTCGCACTCAAACTGCGGTTTAATCAAGGCAATTACAAACGCCCCTTCGTCCAAAACTTCGGCAACCTGCCGCAATATATACGTTAAAGAAATAAAACTGACGTCAATTACCGCGCCGTCGATTTTTTCCTTAAATATTTCCCTTGTCAAATTTCTCGCATTGAAGTTGTCGATTATTACTATATTTTTGCCGTGCAGACTGCTGTCGAGTTGATTTTCGCCAACGTCAATGCAATAAACTTTATGCACCCCGTGCTGAAAAAGACAATCTGTAAAACCGCCGTTGCTTGCGCCTACGTCCACGACCGTTTTACCGCGCACGTCAAAATTAAAGTCCTTAATCGCCTTATCGAGTTTATAACCGCCGTTTGAAACAAAACTGACTTCGGGCTTAGATATTTCTATCAAATCGCCGTCCTTATAATCGTATGCCGCGTTTGCAATTTTTCCGTTGACTCTTACAAGCCCGCTTGCAATAGCTTCCGCCGCCTTGGTGCGCGAGCCGTACCGAGCCGATAAATATTTATCTAACCGCATTATTCAATATATAATCTTTTAATTTTTTGCCGTCCAGCCCGTACTCTTTCATTAACTCCTCCGCCGTTCCGTGCGGAATAAACTTGTCGCAATATGCAAAGCATTTTACGCGCACGTCGCTGTTGTCCGCAAAATGAGTGCAAACGCAGGACCCGAAACCGCCCAACAGCTGGTTATCTTCCAAAGTTATTATAACCGTTTCAGTCAAGCCCTGCAAAAATTCCACGTCGAGCGGCTTTACTATGCGAGCGTTGACGATAGTAACGTTTAACCCTTGCTTAGTAATCTCGCCGTTTACGTCCTCCGCCAAGCTTAAAGCCCTTTCTCCGCAGGCGAGCACCGCAACATTACAGTTTCCGCGGCTGATATATTGCCAATTACTCAACTCCCCGCCTTGCGTTCCGCCGAAGATTCTTACGCAATCTTTCGGGTAGCGTATAGCGAGCGGCGCGTTAAAACTTGCACTTGCAACAAGCATACGTTTAAACTCTTCAACGTCCTTGGGAACGGCTACCGTCAAATTGGGAATCAGATTTAAAAATGATAAATCGAATACGCCCTGATGCGTTTCCCCGTCCTCGCCGGATATTCCCGCCCTGTCGATGCACAGCGTAACGGGCAAATTCTGACTGCAAATATCTAATATTATTTCGTCGAAAGAGCGCTGTAAAAAGGTTGAATATACCGCGTAGTAAGGTTTAAGCCCCTGCGCCGCCAACGCCGCGCACAGAATTGTCGCGTGCTCCTCGCAGATACCTACGTCAATCGACCTTTCGGGATATCTTTCAAAAAATTCCGTCAGCCCCAAGCTCGGAGTCATTGCCGCGGTAACCGCAGCAATCGCTTTGTCGTTCCGCGCAATTTCAACAAGCGTTTTACCGAGCGCTTCAGAATAAGAAACGGCTTGCTTCTTTTCTCCGCCGCTTATGCCGTGGGTAATCTGCGGATTTTCCTCGCAGAAAGAATACCCCTTCCCTTTTTTCGTCAGCACGTGTAAAATTACCGATTGGAGCTTTAATTTTTCTTTTATTTCCGACAGCTTGGCAATCATCGAAAAGAGGTCGTTGCCGTCGTGCACGCCGTCGTATGAAAAACCGAATCTTTCGAATATGTTGGAGTGCTTTTCCACCTTTGCAATGTGCCGGGCGTTTTGGCTGAGCTGTTCGAGATACTCGTGCATACTGCCGACGGTCGGAGAAATAGACATTCCGTTGTCGTTCAATATTACAAGCACGTTTGTGTTAAGCGGTCTTAAACTGTTGAAAGCCTCGTAAACCAACCCGTTGTTAAAAGAGCCGTCGCCAATTACGGCAATAACGTTGAAATTCTCTCCCTTTATGTCGCGCGCCTTGGCAAAACCGAGCGCCGCCGAAACGGAAGTACCCGCGTGCCCCGTGTTGTAGCAATCGAACGCGCTCTCTTCGCGCTTGGGAAAGCCCGACAATCCGCCGCGCCGCCGCAGCGTTTCAAAGCCGTCTTCCCTGCCGGAGAGCAGTTTATGCGCATAGCACTGATGCCCCACGTCGAATATAAGTTTATCCGTCGGAAAGTCGAATACGTAATGTAGCGCAACAGTCAATTCTATTACGCCGAGGTTAGACGACAAATGCCCGCCGTTTTTGACGACCGTCGATTTTATTTTTTCTCTCAGCCGCTCGCACAGAACAATGAGTTCGTCCGCCGTATAAGACTTCAAATTTTTACCGGAATATTCAGTCATCGGTCAATTCACTCTTGCCTTTACAAAATTAACCAGCTCGTGTAAAAATTCTACGTCGCCCTGCAATCCGTCGAGAATTTTATGGCAGTCGTCGCCCACAATATCCGCCCTCAGCTTGCAAGCGTCAAGTCCGTATAACTTAACTGCGGTCAGCTTCCCTTCCTTAACGTCCTTGCCCGTAGTTTTACCGAGATTTTCAAACGACCCGCTCGCGTCCAGAATATCGTCCGTCAGCTGAAATAAATAGCCGAGCTTTTTTCCGAACTGTTTCAGCTCGGAATAATATGCGCCGCCCTTTAACACGGCGGGCACGGTTACCGCGGCAATAAGCAGTTTTGCCGTCTTGTTTTCATAAATAAATTCCAGAGTATCCTCGTTGGGAACGCTGTCGTTTTCGTGTAAAATATCAGCCGACTGACCCGCAATCATACCGTAAATGCCCGCGGCGTCGCAAATAAACTTTGCCGCGGATATATACTCGCTCCCCTTAAAACACTCGCCAAACAGCAGAGAATACGCAGTATTCAGCAGACCGTCGCCTGCAAGCACGGCGTTAGCCGCCCCGTATACCTTGTGATTGGAAGGCTTTCCGCGTCTGAAATCGTCGTTGTCCATTTCGGGCAAATCGTCGTGAATAAGAGAATACGTATGGATACATTCCAACGCGCAGGCAAAGGGCGCAAGTTTTTCTCTTTCAACACCCAACGCTTCGCCCACGGCAAACATAAGCACTGGACGGATACGTTTACCCCCCAAAAGCAGGCTATATTTCATACTTTCACCAAGCACTTCGGGAACGGTGGAAATATCGCTACAAAATTTGTCGAGTACAGCGTTGAAGTTATCGCGGTATTCGGCGTATTTCAAATTAAATTCTTCCGTCAAATTATTGTGCTCCTTTCTGCGGCGGTTACCGTATTGTAAAGCAACATCGTAATGGTCATAGGTCCTACGCCACCAGGCACGGGCGTTATGTAAGAACATTTTCCCTTAACGTTTTCAAAATCCACATCGCCGCACAACTTACCGTCGGTATCCCTGTTCATTCCCACGTCAATGACAACCGCGCCGTCCTTAACCATTTCCGCGGTAACAAATTTCGCCTTGCCGATTGCCGCCACAAGCACGTCGGCTTCGGCGCATATTTCAGGCAAATTTTGCGTTTTACTGTGGCAGACGGTTACGGTAGCGTCTGCGTTTAAAAGAAGCATAGCCATAGGCTTGCCCACTATGTTGGAGCGACCTATTACTACCGCCCTTTTGCCTTTAATTTCTATTCCCTCACGTTTGAGCATCTGCATAACGCCGTTTGGCGTACACGCCACAAGACAGTCGCGGTTCAGGCACAGGTTGCCTATATTTTCCTCGCAGAACCCGTCGACATCCTTTTCATTGGGAATCAATTTTAAAATTTTATCCGCGTCGAGGTGCTTAGGCAACGGAAGTTGAACCAAAATTCCGTGAATATTCCCGTTTTCCGTTAAAGAGCAAACCAACTCCTCAACTTCTTCCTGCGCGGCGTCGCCGGGAAGATAATAGGCGAACGATTTTATGCCCGCTTCCTCGCACCCCTTTATTTTGTTTCTAACATAGACCTGCGAAGCGGGGTCGCTGCCGACAAGCACAACGGCAAGCCCCACGTCCTTTCCGTTTGCCTCCTTAAAGGCGCAAGCCCGCTCCCGTATTTGGGCACGGAGAGCCGCGGAGTGCGCCTTGCCGTCTATAAGCTTAAACATTTTTGCCTCCCGATACGGCGGAAAGAATACCGCTTATAAAGGTTGCGCTCTTTGCCGAGGAGTATTTGGAGGCAATATTTGCCGCCTCGTTCAAAGTAACTTTGTCGGGAATATCGTCAAAATAAAGAATTTCTGCCAAGCCTATCAAAAGGATACTTCTGTCCGAAGGAAAAATACGCTTTTCGGGGAAAGATATGGAGTATTTGTCCAACAGGGAAATAAACTTTTCCTTGTTTTCGCTTATGGTCTGTAAAACGCTTTCGCAGTATGTAACGTCGTTGCCCGTAAGCTCGTTGGCTTTAAAAAGCGAAGTTTTAAGTTCGCCGTCAATACCGTCGGCAAACTGCGAAGCGTAAATTATTTTAAAAAGTGTTTCTCTTGCGATAGTTCTCATAATTTCCTTAAATATAAATATTCCCTTAAATTATTAAGGGAATAATTTTAACATTCAGTTAGATTGCAGGGTTTTCGGGAAAATCCACGTCCTGAATATGAACGTCTACCTTTGCCACCTTGTAATTAGTCATCGACTCAACGTTGTGTTTAATCGATTGCTGAATTCTGAAAGCCAGCGAAGGAACGTTATAGCCGTACTCAACTTTTACGCCGATATCCGCAATGATACCTTCCTTATCGAAGTTAAGCTTTATCCCCTTGTTTTTTGTATTAAGCAGACTTACCCCCTCGACTTCGCCGATGGCAAGTGCTACTATCCCGATAACAATGCCCGAATTGTACGATATTTTGCCTTTTTGCGTAGAAGTCGGGTCGTGCCTGATATGTGCCATATTTTCAACTCCTTAAAGGCAACAGCCTCGAATTAGTTGCCGCCTTTAAATTAGTATACCACATATTGTAAGATTTTGCAACTGCTTATATTAAATTTGTGTGTAAACAGGCATTATTATTATGTTGGTTGCGGGAACGCCAAGCTCGTTTCTGAGAAGATTATATATGGAGAGAGCCGCGGAAGTGTCAAGTTCGTTGGTATTGATGAAAACGTTTACGTTATCCGATTCCATACCTATGGATACAACGGCGTCGGAAAAGCCGAGCGATTTTACCATCGTTTCGATTACAAGCTCGTTCTCCATAATGCCAACGATTTTAAGTTTCATATCCATAGCGTTTTCGTACTTTTCGCTACCCTCTTCGTAATGTTCGATTACGCTGTCAATCTGTAAAATCTCTTCGCTTCTTTTAGAAGTTCTCTCCGCGCGGAAGGACGTGAAGTAGTTCGAAGTCTGCACGGCGTCTGCGGCGGCGGTTCTGCGGCTGACAAGCAGTACGTTCAACACAGCCGTAACCGCAAGCAGCAACACAAGGGAGGACATAATGATAATCTTCTTCTTTTTGGTCATTTTAAATCTCCTTATTTGTTCATAGCGTATATCGCTATATTATTTTTTTCTACATTAAGAGCGGTTGCAACCGCATTCAATATATCGCTTCGGGTCATTATGTTATATGCTCCTTCGCACACAATAATGACGCCGTTTACTCCGTTTTCCCCTTCGTTTATCATAACTTCCGCCTGACCCACTCCGTCGATTTCTGAAAGTATGCGCATAAGCTTTATTTCCGTTACCGACCTGTCTACATCGTTGCCCGCCGCGGAAGTTATCTTGCTTTTACTGCCGTAAAGCACAAACGCCAAAATAATGAACGCCACAAGCAATACGGCTATTAACAAAATTTTTTTATGTCGAGTATAATAATCAAGCAGTTTTTTCATTTACTGTTATATTTATATAGCCCAAGCCCTCCAAATATTCCGTTAAAACCTCAGCAGTTTGTACATTTTCGTAAATTCCCTCCACGGTAACTCCGTTTTCCTTAATCTGCGTGCCGTCGTAGATTATTTCCACACGGCAAACGCAGTCTATGCCCAGCTCTTCGTTTACCTTTTGCGTTAAAAGATTGCTTTGATTTTGGGAATAGACCGCGCATATGTAATCGTAATCGTAATTGGCGGAGGGCGTTTGCGGCGTAAACTTAAATATTCCCGTCAGCGGCTGAATGAGCACGCAGATACTTACAAGCCTTAAAACGAAATTGACGCTTTTTTTCAGCTTGCCCTCGGGAACGATAAAGCTGACCAATACGGTTAAAAATATAACGCCTACGGCGCTTAAAAGATATGCCTTCATAGAAACGCGTAAGTTGAGTTGATAACGAGCATAACAACCAAGAAATATAAAAACGCCACCATAAGAATACCCGCAATCAGGTACTCTATGTCTTTCGAGAAGTCGGTGAACAGCGAATACAGCGTTTTTTCGCCGAGCGGCTGGGCGATTGCCGCGGTTACCTTTAACATAACCGAAAACGACGCAAGCATTAAAATCGGCTGAATAATTTCGCTTAACATCATAACTATTCCGAGTATTCCCAGCGAGCTACGGACTACGCTACCCGACATAACAATCATATCCACGCCCGCCGAAAGGAAATTTCCGACTATCGGCACGGAATTGCCTACAAGGTACTTTGTAACTTTGAAAAATATGCCGTTAAACAGCGAAGCCGCGGAGCTTTGCACGGTTATGAACAGCCCGAAAATTGCAACGGTAATGCCTATCACCCATTTCATAACCGATTTAATCAACGAAGAAACGCCCGTAAAAGAAATATCCTCGTTTAAGCGGGAAGTAAAGTTTAACACTACCACCGCAATCGTTGCGGGAAATATAAAGCCGCTTACAATTTCTATCGCGCCGCCGCTTAAAAACAGCGCGGACGGCTGATACACCGCGCCCGCGTCGCTTCCGCCAGTCAAAACGGAAAGAGTAACGAGTATCGGCGTAATTATTTCAACCTGTCGCTTAATGTTTGTAACGCACTTTACCGAGGACGAAAATATGCCGAAGAGCATTGATGACAAAATCAGCATAATGAGAGAAACGCAGGCAAGCCGTATCACCTTTGCGGTTGTTTTTCCTATTACTCCGCCCTCCGCGCCTGACGACACAGCGCATAGTATAGAAATTGCTATGACCTGCGCAAACGCAGGCAACAGCTTTGTTACACCGCTGAACAGTACGGAAAACAGCTCGCTAATATAATCGGTATAATTTACCCCTAAATTTCCCTTTACAAGGTACGTTACTATTTCCTTGGCTGTATCGCCGAAGCTGAAAACGTAGTCATTTCCGTACTCGTCCAAATATTTTTGAATTTCCGTTAAATCGAGGCTGTCGATTATCGAAGAAATATTTTCGTTGAGCTCGGCGCCGTCGTCGGCAAAGGCTATAACCGTACCGCCTATTAAAAGCGGTAAAAAAGCAATCAGCATAAAAGCAAAAACTTTTGCCGCGAGTTTGACTACGTAAGTTGGATAAGTTTTATTATTATGCCGAAAAGAGATTGTAAGATTGGCACCGACATTACGAATATTACAATTTTTCCGCATAACACCAACTTGTCCGCAATTGATTCAAACCCCATATCTTTTACAGAGCCCGCCGTAAGCTCGATTAAGTAACCTATGCCCACGACTTTAAATATAATTCTTATAACAGTTTTATCTATCTTTGTCTGCTCCGAAAACTGCTTTATAAACGAAATACTTTCGGAAAGGTAATCAAACCCGCACAGTATCAAAAGAATACCGCCCGCCGTAACGCACAGCGGAACGAGGTCTGACTTTTGTGATTTTAAAATTAAAGCGCAAACGGCGGTTATAACCGCCACGGCGCACAGCTGTAATACCTGCATTTAAAATATATCGAACAGTTGTTTGATTTGCGTAAATAAATCGGAAATCATTGTTATGACTACCGTAAGCGCGATTATCAAGCCGACCAGACTGACGATAGTCGCAATGTCATCACGGTCGGACTTTTTAAGTATCTGGCACACAACGGTAACGATTATGCCCACCGCCGCCAATTTAAAAATTATGCTAATATCCATTTTCACGCAAGCAGAACGGCAACAAGCAAGCCCGCCATAAGAGCCAGCTTTACGTACAAAGAGCCGTACTTTTTATAATTTTCCTGACTTTTTTGCTTATATTCATTAAGAGCGAGCTTTCTTTCGTTTAAATACTCAACCTGCGTAACGGCGTCCGTTTCCCCTATTCCGGAAACGTATTTTTTTAAAAATTCTCCGTCTTCGCCCTTTAAAACTTCATTGCCGTCCATTACTTTCCGTACGCTTTCAAACTCTTCGGCTACCTTGCTCACCTTTTCTCTGCCGTACTTTAAATTTAGAAGCAACTTTTCGTTAAACTCATAAAACTCGGAAAAAATTTTGGCGCGCCGCTTTTTTTCAGTTGCCGCCGCTATTCCCAACGCGCCCGACAGTAGAACAATGGCAAACAATATTAAAATCTTTATCATAAATCACCGCTTGCTTACCAGCTCCGCTAAGTTCAACGTATCGACTGAACGGCATTTTTTTCAACTGCTCCCTGTCAACCGTATGCGAGGATGCAATTATCGAAATGCCGCAGTCGGTGGCGTATTGCGCCGCCAACAAATCTTCCGCTCCGTACAGCTCGTCTGTAATTATTACCTGCGGACTCATTGCCCTTACCGCGTTGGAGAATGCGGTAAGCTTATCCGCGCCACGAATAATATCGCACCCCTTGCCCAAATCGTAACCACGCCCGTCGCCGTCAACGGCGGCTATTTCGTTTCTTTCGTCGAATACAAGCACGTTTAACTGCGTTTTACGGGCAATATTTCTTGCAATGTCCCGCAAAAGAGTAGTTTTACCGTACCCTGGGCGTGAAAACAACAGCGTATTAAAAATTTCACCGTTGCAGACGTGTCCGTAAAGTTCGTTTGCCGCGCCTACAACGTCGTGCGGTATGCGCAGGTTAAGCGAAGTTACGTTTTTTACGGTAACGGTATCGCCACCCTGCGTAACGTACTCGCCGCCAATACCTATGCGCACCCCGCCGTCCACCGTAATAAACCCCCGCTTTAATTGCTCGGTATAGGCGTAAACGCTGTTTTCCATAGCCGCGTACAGGCATTTACCCGCATCGTTACAAATAATCGCATTGTCGCAATCCGACGTAATGCCGAAGCTGTTTATATAGTTATATTCCCCGCGGAAGCGGATAATGACAGGTTGTCCGTTCCTCAACCGAATTTCAGTAAGATAATTGAGATTGAGGTTTTCCAAAGCGCGACGCAATTCTTCCGTGAAATAATAAAAAGTCATATTATAATCTATTTTTTTGCATAAAAAAAGATAACCGCAAAATGCGGTTATCTATAAAACATTTTAAAGTGTTCAGTTGCAAAAATTTTCAAGCAAGTTAAGGCTTTCGGATACGAAATCGTTCAGCTCGTCGGGACTGAGCTTTTTAAAGGATACAAGCGCGAGCGAATAGATATACTTTGCCGCAACCTTCTGTTTTTCGTCGGGCAAAGATTTGATTTTTTCCACAAGCGGGTTCGCCGTGTTTACAATCAAAGTTTTACCGATTTGACCGTCTGCCATACCGTAGAACTGCCCCATTTCCGAATATCTTCTCATATACTCGTCTACGTTGATTATAGCGGGCACTCCGCCGTTTTTCAACGCCTGCGTCTTTACGGTTACTTTATCGTCCGCAACGGCGTTTTTGAAGATATCGATAATTACGCTGTCCTCCGCGGAATCCTCTCCTTTGAGCGCGCCCGCAACGTCCGCGTCGATTCGCATAAACTTGACTTTATCTGGCATTTTATACTCGATAAAGCTTATAAAATGCGGGTCGATAAACGTATCGCAACAAATGGCGTTCAGGTCGTTTTCCTTAAACAGTTTTATATACTGAGCCTGCTGTTGAGCGTCGGAAACGTAGTAAACGGTCTGAGGCTTGCTCTCCTTTGCCTCTTCCTTTTCCTTGCTCTGTTCTTTTTCTTCTTCGGCGAGTGCAGGAACAAAATCGGAAAGCGGCTTATAATTGCCGTCAAGGTCTTTCCAGATAATTATATCCTTGATTTTATCGTAAAAATCGCTTTCCTTTATGCAACCGAACTTTATAAAGTTTGCCAAGTCGCCCCAGCACTCTTCATACTTGCTTCTATCGTTTTTATAAAGCTGGGTAAGCTTATCGGATACCTTTTTAACTATATACTTGGTTATCCTTTTTACTTGCTTGTCGTTTTGCAGGAAACTGCGCGAAACGTTCAAAGGAATATCGGGGCAATCGATTACGCCGTTGAGCAACATCAAAAATTCGGGAATTACTTCCTTTATGTTGTCGGCAATGAATACCTGATTGCAATAAAGTTTAACCTTGCCGCGTTCAAGCTCGACTTTATTTTTAACCTTGGGGAAGTACAGAATACCCTTCAATTTAAAAGGATAGTCCATATCGAGGTGCACCCAGAAAATGGGCGCTTCGTAGTCCATAAACGTATCGGTGTAAAAGTTTTTATACTCTTCGTCCGTACAGTCTTTGGGCGACTTTGCATAGAGCGGCAAAGTAGTGTTTAAAGGCGTATCTTTTCCGTCGCCCTTATAGTCCACGTAGATATTGTACGGCATAAACGAGCAGTACTTTCTTACAAGTCCTTTAATTTTATCGTCGCTCAAAAATTCCTTTTCGTCCGCAGCGATATGCATTACTATTTTTGTGCCGCGCGCCTGCCTGTCGCAATTATCCAAACTGTAAGTCGAGTTGCCGTCGGAAGCCCACTTAACAGCCGCCGCGCCGTCCTTATACGACTTTGTTTCTATCTCGACCAGCTCCGAAACCATATATGCGGAATAGAAACCCAAGCCGAAATGACCTATTATACCGTCGCCGCCAGCCTTTTCGTATTTAGCAAGAAAGTCGCTCGCCCCGGAAAAAGCTATTTGCGTTATATAATTTTCAACCTCTTCCTCGGTCATACCGATTCCGTTGTCTTCAACCGTAAGAGTTTTTGCCTTTTTATCCACGCTGATTTTAACGCAATACTCTTCGCCTTCCGTTTCCGTCGCTTCGCCCATAGTTACAAGCTTTTTAAACTTTGTAATGGCGTCTACGCCGTTAGCCACTATTTCCCTGAGAAATATATCTTTATCCGAATAGAGCCATTTTTTTATAATGGGCATCATATTTTCGCTTGAAATTCTTATCTGACCTTCTTTCACTTATGTTTTACCTCCGATTATTGACGATATTTATATAAACAAAAAAAAGCGTGTTCAAACTGTTTTCAATCATTAAAAATCAAAATCAGCCGCTATCCGCAAGTTTTTTAAAAATTTAAAAAAAATAAAGCGCTTCCGCAAAGATGCGGAAGCGCTTGACTTATATTTGGTTATTTTCTGTTCTTTTCAGCGTTTGCAAGCAGGTCGCCAAGAGAAGTGCCGACGGATATAGCGCCGTCGCTCCAACTCGAAAGCTCTTCGTCGTCCCTTCTGGGAGCGCGCGTACGCTTCCGACCCTCTTCACCCTCGCCCTTATCTTCTCTGGGCTTTCTTTCGGGTTCTGCAAGGCAAGCCTTAATGGAAAGATTCATCTTCTTAGCTTCGCAGTCGAAAGCAACAATTTTTGCTTCAACTTCGTCGCCTACGTTAAGGCAGGTTGCGGGAGTTTCAATTCTCTCGTGGCTGATTTGCGAAACGTGAACAAGACCGTCTATGCCTTTTTCAACTTCAACAAACGCGCCGAAGGGAACAATCCTTACAACTTTGCCGTGAATTACGTCGCCAACGTGATATTTGTCAGCCGCAAGGTCCCAAGGCTGGGGCTGCAACTGCTTATAGCCTATCGATACCTTTTTGTGCTCTCTGTCAACCTTCAAAATTTTGAAGTGATAGCATTTACCTATTTCAAGCACGTCGGTAACCTGCTTTGTACCCGTCCAGCTGAGGTCGGAAATGTGCGCAAGGCAATCAAAACCTCCAACCGATACAAACGCGCCGAAATTGGTCGCTCTCTCAACTCTGCCTTCAACAATATCGCCTTCGGAAATGGAATCGAAAAATTCCGTATCCCTTGCTTCTCTCTCTGCAACCTTAGCGTCGCGCTCTTCCTGTAAAATTACGCGCTGGGAAGCGATTATTTCCTTTTTCCTGTCTTTCTTGATTTCGATTAAACGCAGTCTGAGCGTCTTACCTACGTATTTGGAGAGGTCCTGAACGAAGCTGGGACGAATTTCCTTAGCGGGTACGAATACAGAGTAGGTACCGAACTGACCTACAAGACCGCCCTTATTGGAGCCCGTACATTCAATCTGGAATTCCTTGCCCTGCTCTATTTCGGCAAGCTGCGCTTCCTCTTCGGCAAGAAGCTTAATCATTTTCTGGGAAAGCTTTAAAGAAGGTTTAAGCTCAACGACCAACAAATCGATAGTATCGCCAATCTTGCCTGCATATTCTTCCTGGCTGTAAGCCGCGCAGTCAAGCTCGTCCTTGCTCAAAGGAATTTCCTTTTTCGAGAAAGGCAAAAGGATTTGCAGACCGTCTTCCGTAGCTTCCGATATGGTAGCCGTTACAATCTGACCCTTTTTGAACTTCGATTCGCTGTCAATCTTTGCAACTACATCTGCCATAGAATTCGTTGCGTTTACTTCTGTGCTTTTTTCTTCCATCTTAAAGAGAACCTCCCGGGTTTGCGCATTCGGGGTTGACGCCCCTGAAACAATACCTATTTTTTTATAATTTTTTATTTTGTCAAACTCAAAGCCGGCGGCGCTTGCAAGCCTGAAAACGTTAGGACAATTTGCCTTGCAAATATCGTAAAGTTTGTTGGTATTACTGCTATTCAGCCCGCCGATTACTATCATTGCGTCGCACTCGGACGAGAGCTTGTTTGCTTCAATTTGCCGACATATAGTAGTATAACAAATAGTTTTAAAAACGGCAACTGATTTTTCACAGAGTTTTTTAATATTTTTTATTATTTTTTCAAATTTTTCCATCGAAAACGTGGTTTGAGCCACAATACTTACGTTTTTGTCTTTAATATCGTCTGGCAACGGGCTTTCCCCGTTGATTACGTGCGCGCTGTTATTACACCACCCGCAAAGCCCTATAACCTCCGGATGAGTGGGCTCTCCGCATATAATCACAAGATTACCCTTTTCATACTCGTTTTTAACTATTTTCTGGGTATTGCTTACAAATTTGCAGGTGCAGTCTATGCAGTTTATCCCGCGGTTTTTACATTCCGCGTAATATTCGGGAGGAACGCCGTGCGAACGAAAAATAACCGCCGCCCCGTCTGGCACTTCCGAAAGCGCTTCAACTACTTTTATTCCACGCCCCTTTATGGCTTGCATTACGCCCGCATTGTGAATAATTTCACCCAAGACGTAGGCGTGGCGCGGGTCGGTATTCATCGCCGTATCTACGGCGTTCTGAACGCCGCGGCAAAAGCCGCTGCTTTTAGCAACGTAAACCTGCATTATACTTTGTCGCTCTTTATCTTGATATCGTGCTTATCCAAAAACGCCAAACGCATATTCCACATAGCTTCGCGTAAAAGATTGTCGCATTCGTCAAGTTGCTCTTTGGTAACCTTTTTGCCGTAATACTGTCTAAACTCGATAGGGTCGCCGAAAATTACGTGCGTTCTTTTAAACATTTTTATCTTTGTAACTTTTACAATAGGAACAATGGGCGTCTGCGTCTTTATGGAAAGCGCCGCCGCGCCGCCGAAAAATGGCAGAAATTCCGAATAAGAATGGTTGCGCGTGCCCTCGGGGAAAATATTTATAACTTCGCCCGCCTTTAAAAGGCGCATACACTCTTTTATAGCCTGAACGTCCGTTCCGTCTCTTTTTACGGGGATACACTGACAGGCGTTTACAAATTTTTTCATAGGTCCGCCGTTGTCCCACAGCTGTTGCTTAGCGACAAAGTGAATAGGACGGTCTGTTACAAGGCAGGGAAAAACGACGTCCATATAACTGTAATGATTGCCTATGCAAATCAAAGGGCCGTTTTCGTATTTTGTCAGATTTCCGTGCCTTGTATAAGGGCAAAAAAACCTGAACATATGCTTTTCCCAAAAATGAAGTATTTTGAATACTTTTTTCAATTTTTTGGCTTTTTTCTCTTCGCTGACCGTGTGCTTTTTCATTTTACCGTTTTACCTGCAATTTTTGCGGCGGAATCCGCGTTTAAATCTGTTCCTGAATTTTAGTAATGATTTCTTGGACTACTTCCTCGATACTCATATCGGAAGTATCGATTTCCACTGCGTCGGCCGCCTTTTTCAAAGGCGCGACCGCTCTGTTTTTATCCTGAAAATCTCTTTCGTTTATTTCGTACAGCACGTCCTCGTAAGTCTGTCTGCCGCCCTTTGCCTTATCCTCTTCAAATCTTCTCGTCGCCCTCACTTCCGCGGACGCCGTAAGATAAAATTTAAATTTGCACCCGGGCAAAACGTTAGTTCCTATATCCCTGCCGTCAAGTATGCAGGAGGTTTTTTGCGCTATCTCTCTCTGCAAAGCGACCATTTTTTGGCGGACAAAACTGTAAGTCGACACGTAGGAAGCCAACAGCGAAACCTGCGGCGTGCGAATGAGTTCGGACACGTCCTCGCCGTCTAACAAAGTTACCTGCTTGCCGTCCTTATACTGAATTTTAAGGTTCAATTTATTGGTGATGTGCTTTACAACGTCTTTATCACCGTAATCTTTGTTATCTTTAACGCATTTATAGGCAAGAGCGCGATACATTGCGCCCGTATCCAAATACAGAATACCCAATCTTTCGGCAACAAGCTTGCTTACGGTGCTCTTTCCGCTGCCCGCAGGACCGTCGACGGCTATATTGAGTATTGACGTTATGTCCTTTCTTAAACTTTTAGCCTCGTTGAGATATACGTGCTCGGGGTGCGCGCTACCTTCTACAAGTACCATTACGCGGATGCACAACTTCAAAGCGCCTTCGATTTCGGGTTCGAGCGAGGAATAAAGCGCGCAGGAAGAATATCCCGCCTCTCTCGCCGCCTTTGCGGGATAATAAGACTTTATGTCCGCAGTGTTCGAAAACATTATACAAATAATATTGTCGCAATCTAACTTATTCCTTGCAACTATTGCGCCGAGCAGTTCCTTTACGCTCTCTCTTATCTGCTGCGGAGTATCCGCCGTAACCGTTGTCGCTCCTCTTATAGCTTTCATTTTTATTCCTCTTTTATTGAATTGCCTGCGGCAAAGCCCGTAGAAAAGGCTATTTGAAGATTAAAACCGCCCGTAAACGCGTCTACGTCAAGCACCTCGCCGCAAAAATACAGCCCCTTGACAATTTTACTTTCCATTGTCTTGGGATTGATTTGTTTTACGTCCACTCCGCCGCTCGTTACAACCGCTTCTTCGATGTTCCGCAATGACAAAACAAGCATATCAAAATTTTTTATTACTGTCAATAGTAAAGCGCGTTCTGCTTTGGTTATGGAATTTACTTTTCTCGAAGCATCCAAACCGCTCCTTTTCAATATTTCGTCTACCAGCGAAGACGGCAAAAGCCCCTTTAAAACCGCCGCAACGTTTTTGTTGTTGAAAGCGACAAAATCACGCAAAAGGCGCGCGTCGAGTTGCTCCTCCGTAAGCGCGGGTTTTAAATCAAGGCTTAGCTTAACGTTTTTCAATTCTAATCTGTTTATAAGACTCGAAGCCGTCAATATGAGCGGACCCGAAACGCCGAAATGAGTAAACAGCACTTCACCGAACAGGCTGTGCAACTTTTTACCGCAATAAATTATATTCAGCCCCACGTTTTTAAGCGCAAGCCCCTGCATTGCCGCAAAATAATTCCCCTTTAAATTAAGACCGCAGAGCGAGGGCTTTAAGGGTATTACGTTATGCCCGCAATCTGTTGCAAATTTATAACCGTCGCCGGTCGACCCAGTAAGAGGATAACTTAAACCGCCCGTACAAACTATAACTTTATCAAACGAAACAGGGTTATTATTGACGATTATGTCAGACACAGTACTATTTAAAACTGTAATCTTCTCGATTTTGCTGTTAAAATTAAACTTTACACCTAATTTCCTGCAAGTTTTTTCCAAACATTTTGTAACGTCGCTTGCCTTATCGCTTAAAGGAAAAACTCTTTTGCCTCTCTCGATTTTTATTGCCAGCCCGTTATTCTCGAAAAAACTTATCGTATCGTCTGGCGTAAAAGAATATATTGCGCCCGTTAAAAATTTAGAATTGGAAACTACATTTTGTAAAAATTCTTGCGGAGAAACGGCGTTTGTAATGTTACAACGCCCCTTGCCCGTAATGTATATCTTTTTGCCGCACTTTTCGTTCTTTTCAAAAACATAAACTTCGTTGCCGCCGCTTGCCGCGGCATACGCCGCCATTAAGCCTGCCGCGCCTGCACCTATCACCGCTACTTTCATTTTCCTTAAAAATTGCGGCGGGAAACGTTTATTTTCCCGCCGCAAAAACCTATTTTATTTATACAGGATAAACCTTATTGGGGTTGTTTGCCAAATCTGCGTCAACTTTGCTGTTCTTTGCCTTGCGCCATTTGAAGAAGTTTGTAGAAACTTCGGGGAAGAGCGCGTATGAGAGTACGTCCTCTTCCTTTTCATAGAAGCCGTCAGCTTTCACCTTTTCCGTCAATTGCTGCATTTCGTCGGCAATCAAGTCTGCGGGACGGCAAGTGATTATTTCCTCGCCGTTCTTAGTGCACTGTTTTAAAATTTCAGCGTTTACTTCGCCGGGGACTTTACCGTATTTACCAAGCATCAAATCTTTATACTGCGCCGTAATTGTCTTATATTTGCCCATAAGCACGTTCCAGACCGCCTGAGTGCCTACAATCTGGCTGGACGGCGTAACGAGCGGAGGATAGCCGCAGTCCTTTCTTACTCTGGGAACTTCGGCAAGACATTCCATAAGTTTATCTTCCTGCCCTGCCTGCTTCAACTGATTCATCAAGTTTGAAAGCATTCCGCCGGGAACCTGATATAACAGCGTATTTATATCAACTTTTCTAACCTTGGGGTTGAGGAAGCCGTCTTTTTCCAGCCTTGCGGAAACATTATTAAAGTGCTTAACTATGGGCAAAAGCTTTTCTATATCGATTCCCGTATCGTACTCCGTACCCTTCAACGTAGCGACAAGCGGCTCGGTTGCGGGGTTGGAAGTACCGTTACCCAAGGGCGAAAGCGCGCAGTCTACAATATCCACGCCCGCCTGAATAGCTAAAAGGTTAATCATATCGCCCGTGCCCGACGTGTTGTGCGTGTGCAGGTGTACCTTTGTTTCGGGGCGAAGCTCCGCCTTTATTTTGCTTATCAAATCGTATGCGGTAAAGGGCAACAACAGGTTTGCCATATCCTTTATGCAAATGTTGTCTGCCCCCAAATCTTCAAACTGCTTTGCAAGCTTTACAAAGTATTCCGTAGTGTGTACGGGGCTGGTCGTATATACAACCGTCGCTTCGCACACGCACTTGCCGCCTGCGCCGTACTTCTTAATAGCCTTCATCGAAGCTTCAAGGTTTCTGGGGTCGTTCAGCGCGTCAAAAACCCTGATTACTCCCACGCCGTTTTCGATGGACTTTTCAACGAATTTTTCAACCACGTCGTCGGCATAGTGCCTGTAACCTAAGAGGTTTTGCGCCCTTAAAAGCATTTGAATGGGTGTCTTTTTAAGATATTTTTTAAGATTTCTTAATCTATCCCAAGGGTCTTCGTTTAAAAACCTTAAACAGCTGTCAAACGTAGCGCCGCCCCAGGCTTCCAAAGAATAGTAACCTATATCGTCCAAAAGAGGCAATACGGGCTCCATTTCGTCAAATCTCATTCTGGTAGCCGCCTGAGATTGATGCGCGTCCCTTAAAATAGTATCGGTAATAAGAACTTTCTTCTTTTCCATTTAATTTTCTCCGAATAAATCAAACTATAATCGATGCGATTGCCGTCGTTGCCGCAGTGCCGTTTACGTATCCGCCAAAGCAGGCAAGCAACACGCCCGCCGCGATAGCAGAACCTATTACGCCGGCAACATTGGGTCCCATAGCGTGCATAAGCAAGTGATTTTGCGGGTCGTACTCCCTACCCACGTCCTCGGAAATTCGCGCCGCCATAGGAACGGCGGATACGCCCGCGGAACCTATAAGCGGGTTAATTTTTCCCTTGGTGATTTTGCACATTAGTTTAGCGACAAGCAGACCGCCTATTGTGCCGCATATGAACGCGAACAGTCCCAGCATTATGATGTACAGCGTTTGAACCTGTAAAAACAGCTCGCCCTTGGCTTTACAGCCCACCGCAACGCCGAGGAAAATGGTAATAGTATTCATAAGTCCGTTCTGCGCCTGCGACGAAAGCCTTTCGACTACGCCCGACTCCCTGAACAGATTGCCGAGCATAAGCATACCCAAAAGCGGTACTGACGACGGCAAAATTATTCCCACCACCAAAGTAACGATTATGGGAAACAGCACCTTTTCCACCTTGCTTACCTGACGGAGCTGTTTCATCTTTATGGTGCGCTCTTTCTTGGTAGTCAAAAGCCGCATAATGGGTTTTTGAATTATGGGAATAAGCGCCATATAAGAGTACGCCGCAATGGCAATCATAGGAATAAAGTCGCTTGCAAGCTTAGAAGTTACCATAATTGCCGTAGGTCCGTCCGCGCCGCCAATTATGGCAATCGCCGCGGCTTCCGCAACGGAGAAACCGAGCAGAACGGCAAGAATAAAGGCAATAAATATACCGAGTTGCGCGCCCGCGCCTATAAGCATACTCTTGGGGTTGGCAATAAGCGGACCGAAATCTGTCATACAGCCTATTCCGAGGAATATGAGTGGAGGATAAATCACCTTATCCACGCCGAAGTACAGATACCACAAAAGCCCCTTGTCCTGAACGGCGTCGTAAGAGTTGATAATCTCGCCCGTTTCGGGATTTGTGGGATGCGTGCCCCACAAAACGGGTTCCGCGCCGGGCAGATTGATTAAAAACATACCGAATGCAATCGGCAACAGCAGCATAGGCTCGAACTTCTTGACTATTGCAAGATACATTAAAATAAACGATATCAGCAGCATTACGTAATTCTGCCAATTTCCGTTCATAAATCCCATATCGTTGAACAGATTGACGAAGATTTGCCCCATACCGCTACTTTCGAGTAACGAATTTAGCATTTTTCCTCCAATCAGCCGATAACGGCAAGCACCGCGTTGGTTTCTACGTTTGCGCCCTTAACTACGGATATAGTAACTTTGCCGTCGCAGGGGGCGGTTATGTCGTTGTCCATCTTCATTGCTTCCAAAACAATGATTGGCTGGTCCTTTTTAACCGTATCGCCGTCGTTTACCAATATCTTTTTAATTAAACCGGGGAAAGGCGATAACACTTTTTCGCCGTTTGCGCTAACCGCCTTTGCAGGAGCGGCAGGCGCCGCCTTTTCAATTTTAGTAACTACGGGAGCAACGCTATCGCTCTCACCAACTTCTTCAACGCCTACGGAATAGCTCTTCCCGTCGATTGTAACAACAAAATTACGCATATAAACCTTTCTCCTTAAATTCTCTTAATTCTTTTAACAGTGAATTCGCACTTTTCTTCTTTTTCTTGATAATAAGCCATAATTGCGGCAATTATAGCCGCTTTAACCTCGTCAGGTATTTCCTCGTCGGCGGACGGAGCGCTGACCTCCGCCTGCTTTTCCTTACCCTTCTTAGGTTTCTTTTCCCGCTTCTTTGTCAGAAATTCAAGATTGTTAGTCTTGCGCATAATAAGACCGACAAGCCATATTATACCTATTATTATAATAATACCGACAAAAACGACCAAAAAGCCGATTAGCGCGTACAGCGCGGCTTCGCCGAAATTATCGAAATAGAAATTGTCGGGCGATTTGTTCTGCCCCGCCCACGAGGAGCCGTCCCCGGGCAGAATAGCCAATAAATTGCTAAGCATTTTCACCTCACTTTATGAGCATCTGCAAGGAAGCGATTAAGTACTGCCTTACAAACGCAGGTTCGATAATATTATCTATATAGCCGTTTTTAGCCGCGTTTACGGGGTCGGAATTTTCGTCCGCGTACTTTTCCGCAAGTTTTGTCTTATCCGCCTTGCCGTCCGTCGCCAGCTCGATTTCCGCGCCCTGCGCGCCGTCGAACAATGCAATTTTCGCATTTGCAAAGGCATAAGAATAGTCGTAGCCCATACTTTTTGCGGCAAACAGCGTATATCCAAGCCCGATAGCCTTTCCGTAAACGACCGAAATTTTACCGCAACCTTCCATACCGTTAAGTATATCGATATAATTGCCCAAATCGAGAATTATATTGCTGTTTGCAACTTCGGGCTTCTCTTCGATACCCAGCGTATTTACAAAGGTTACGTAAGGAATATTGAATTTCCAGACAAGGTAAGCGAAAGCATTAAGCTTATTTACGTTTTCCCCGCAGAGTTTTACGCCCTCTGCGCCGCCGTCAAACACGGTCGCGGCAACGGAAATACCGCCTACTCTTGCCAAATAGCACTTAATTTCGGGGCTTGCCCCTTCAAACAATTCCAATGCCGAGCCCTTGTCGAAAACGCTTAAAACCGCTTTGGCGTCGCACTTTTTGTTAAGCGAGGGCAAAGACGCGTTTAATTCCTCGCAATCGGTCAGTGCCTCTTCCGTAAGGCTTTTAACCGCCTTGATTTTGGAAGCGGCTTCCGCCAAATCTTTAACCTTAAAGGTTACAAGGTCCGTCTTGTTGAGCGCCGACGCGCCGCCTACCTTTTCCTTTGGCAAATTCTGTCCGCCTGCCGCAGTTATGACCAAGGGACTTGCATAAGACAAAACCGACTTCTTATCTATAAAGAAATTAAAGTCGCATATGCTTGCAAGCAGGGACACCTGCCCGTACACTTCGCCGTTTACAATCAAATACTGCGTAACAACGTCTTTAAGTTGCGTAGCTTTTACAAGAAGCGAAGCGATACCTTCCAGAACGTTTACGCCCTCGCCGATACGCACGCCCTGCGAAGAGAGCAAATAGATTACGGAAGTAGAGCTCTTCTCCGCCTGTTCCAAACATTTAATAATTTTTTCGCAGTTAGCTTTGCTTACGCCGCCGCTCAACACCGCCGCATTCTGAGCGACTATATAAAACGGACTGTCGTCGATAGTGGCAAAGCCGCAAACCACGCCCTCGCCCTCGGCAGTGCCGTCGTAAAACTCGCTCTCAGAAAATGAAAAAGCGGAAAGTTCTACAAAGCTCGACTTATCGACCAAAGCGTCGATTTCGGCGCGGATACCTTTGCCGACGGCAAGCAGCCTTTCCTTTCTTTCCTTTAACAATTTGATTTTATCCACTGAATAACTCCTCAATGACAAATTTTACCTATACCATTTTAACAGTATGCAACAAAAAAATCAACTTATTTTCAGATACTTTTCACACTTAAAACCCCTCTCCGAAAATATCTCGGGGAGGGGTTAGTTTTATTTGCTTTTTTTCTTTTTAAAGTTAAATTTACTCTTTAAAAACGCGTCTATTTTGTCCGAATATTTACACACCGCCCAAAACGAAGCGACGACGCCCGCGGCAAGCAAGAGCCATATCGTTATCCCCCACCAGGTGTTAAAGGGAATCAACTGCAACGAAAACGACGTTGTAAAGACCGAAATCGCCCTGGTTATTATTATCATTATTATAAAATACAGCCAAGTTATGGACGAAAGCCCCGCGACGAAACAGAGGATATCGTCGGGAAACAACGGAAGCAGAAACATAAGCGAAAGCAAAAGGTAATCTTTCCCCTTCATTTTTTTCAGCCATTTGTCCAAATCTTCCTTACCTACTATCCAGCAGACAGCTTTGTAGCCTATAACCCTGCCTATGGCAAACGCCACAATCGAGCCTGAAAAAATACCTATAAAGCTGAACAGCGAACAGCGCAGAGGTCCGAAAAGCGCAACGCCCACCCCTACCGACACCGACCCCGGAATAGGCAGCACGACGACCTGCAAAAACTGAAAAAGGATAAATATTAAAACGGCGGTCGCCCCGAAGCTTGCAATATAATCTCTCAACGCCTCGATGCTGGTCAATTTACCTATAATGCCAGTAGCGCTGATTGCGAAAAATATTATAGCGACTATATCGAGACAAATTAGCGTGCATAAAATCAGCCTGTGAATGGCTTGTTTCCCTAAAAAGAAGAAGATTAGGTACGCTACCATAAGAAGAGTGAGCAAGCCCAATGTAAGCATTATAAGCAGGTTTAAATGCGCCGAAATAAACGGCAAGCCCCTGAATTTATAGCCCCACACCGAAAAAATAAGCGCTAAACACGCACAAAAAAAGGCAAAAAGAATATTTGCCGCTATTTTTGCCGCGCCTGCGCTTGTTCGGCTCTGTTTTTTTATATCGCCCGCATTATCCATCACTATATTATTATGGTTTAATGCGCCGAGTTTATGCCGATTGAAAGTTTTTAATGGCGTCCGTTGCGAGTTTATCGCATAAATTGTTGTATTCGTTGTCGGCGTGCCCCTTAACTTTGACAAATTTAACGCTGTGCACTCTTGTCAAAGCAAGCAATCTTTGCCACAAATCCACGTTCAAAACCTGCTTGTTGTCGGGCTTTTTCCAGCCTTTTTTTTCCCAGCCGTAAACCCAGCCCTCGGCAAAGCCCTTTACCGTATAAGCGGAATCGCTGTAAACGGTAACTTCGCACGGCTCCTTTAAACATTCGAGCGCGCTTATGACGGCAAACAGCTCCATACGGTTGTTAGTCGTTTCCTCTTCCGCGCCGGAAATGCGCTTTTCAAAACCGTTAAACATAAGCACGGCGCCCCATCCGCCCACTCCCGGGTTGCCAGAACAGGCGCCGTCGGTATAAATTGTTACCTTTTTCATTTAAGCGAAAGCTCCTTGGAACGCTTTACGCAGGCGTCCACCGCTTCCGATACTATTCCCCTGAAATTTTTTTCTTCCAAAACCTTTACCGCTTCGATAGTCGTTCCGCCCTTACTGCAAACGTTTAAAATCAGTTCGGAAAGGGGCTTATCGCTATCCAAGAGCATAGAACAACTTCCCCACACCGTTTGAACAGCCAAAAGCTTTGCCTCGTCTTTTGTCAGCCCCTGCTTTACGCCTGCGTCGATAAGGCTGTCTATAAAAATAAAAGAATACGCGGGACCGCTACCGCTGATACCTGTTATCGCGTCGAGTTTATCTTCCTGTGTACTCAATACTTGACCCATACTGCTGAATAGATTGTATACAAATTCCGTGTCGTCGGTATTTCTGTTAAAATCGGTCATATCCACCGCCATCATACCGAAACTGTTCGCGCAAGGCAGATTGGGCATACAGCGCGCAACTTTTATAAGCCCAACGCCAAACGCATTTTTTATAGCCGCTTTCTTCACGCCCGCCATAATGCTTATAATCTTTTGCGGACAAACACCTCCGAGCGATGCCGACAGTTCGGCAAAGTTTTGCGGCTTGACAGCCAACAGCAGAAATTCGCAGTTTTCGGCAACAAATTTACTGTCGCTTGTAACGTTGACCCCAAAGCTTTCCTTTACCGCGCCGAGTTTAGCCTCGTCAAGGTCGCTTACTATAATTTTTTTTGCGCGTATAAATTCGCTGTCGCATAACCCCTTTAAAATTGCCGTTGCCATAAACCCGCAACCGATTATGCCGAGTTTGAATTGCTTTTTCATAATACATCTCCGAAAAACAGTTGACTTAACTTGTTTTGTAATATATAATAACTATCGTTGAAATTTTAGGGGAGTAGCTCAACGGTAGAGTCGCGGTCTCCAAAACCGTCGGTTGCGTGTTCGAATCGCGTCTCCCCTGCCAAAAACACATATCGCCTCGGGCGGTGTGTGTTTTTTATTTACTGAAACTGATAAAAACATATATGCGCGCGCAATTTCAGTTTTAAATTATCGCTGGAAAATTTACCAACCGTATTCTATATAGCGCTCCCCGTTTAAATAGGCATTAAACGCGCGCTTTCTGTCGTCAATCAAATCGTCGGGCAGGCTGTCAGCATCAAACCACCGCAATTGAGAACACTTTTCTGGTTCGCCTATTGTCGGCTCGTTGCAAAACTTTCGGCATATAAAATACGCGTTGTAATAAATCAAGTCCGCCGCCCTGTCGCGCTTATGCACAAACGCGGCAAACTGCAACTCTCCGTTTGAAATATTTACACCCAACTCTTCCTTTGCCTCGCGCAAGGCGGTTTGGCGCATAGTTTCGCCGTCCTCGACCTTGCCCGCGCAGGAAAAATCCCACTTACCGTCCGCAAAGCCCGTATTTTTGCGCCGTTGCAACAGGACTTGTTCTTTCCCGTTATTACGGCGCATAAGCAATAAAATAATTGCCGCGGGCGATTTGTACACTTCCATTAAACTTTAACGTCGCCCTTTAAACCCAAATCGCTACTGTTTTCCTGCAAAATAGGGTCGATTTCATTGGCGATAAACTCAACCGTCTGCGAAGGAGCGCGCCCTATAAACTTGCTTGCGTCAAGAATTTCGTCAAGTTTGCCGCTGACGGGAGCAAACATATCGTCGCCCTTGATTAAATCGATTAAGTTGTTTTCCTTTCCGTTCACCTTTACGTTTTTGCCCGCTTCCATAGAAAGCACACGTATTCTTTCGTGCAATTCCTGACGGTTGCCGCCCGCCTTTACGCACTCCATCATAATATTTTCGGTTGCCATAAAGGGCAATTCGGCGGCTATGTGCTTGGCAATCACCTTATCGTAAACAACAAGATTTTCCGAAACGTTCATATATATGTTCAGCACGCCGTCCAAAGCTAAAAACGCCTGCGCAATGACTATTCTGCGGTTTGCCGAATCGTCGAGCGTTCTTTCAAACCACTGAGTGCTTGCCGTTATCGCCGCGTTCATAGGCAGAGAAACAACGTACCTTGCAAGCGAGCCCATCCTTTCGCTGCGCATAGGGTTGCGCTTGTACGCCATTGCCGACGAGCCTATCTGCGACTTTTCAAACGGCTCTTCGATTTCTTTCATATTTTGCAAAATGCGCACGTCGTTGGAGAATTTATATGCGCTCTGCGCAATTTGCGAAAGCACGCAGAGCACGTTGTAGTCGAATTTTCTGGGATAGGTTTGCCCCGTAACGCCGTAAACTTTCGCATAGCCGAGCTTTTTTACTACCCGCTTTTCAAGTTCCTTAATCTTTTCTTCGTCGCCGTTGAAAAGCTCCATAAAGCTTGCCTGCGTGCCCGTCGTACCCTTTACGCCCCTTAGTTTGAAAGCGTTTTCCAAGTTTACGAGATTTTCATAGTCCATCTTCAAGTCCTGCAACCAAAGCGTGGCGCGCTTGCCTACGGTTGTAAGCTGAGCGGGTTGAAGGTGCGTAAAGCCCAAAGACGGCAAATCTTTATACTTTAAAGCAAAGTTTTTAAGCTTGTCCATTACGTTTACAAGCTTTTTCTTGATTATCTTAATTGCGTCGGAAATGACAATAAGCTCGGAATTGCAGTCGACAAAACAGCTTGTTGCGCCCAAATGGATAATGGGCATAGCGGACTTTGCCTGCGCGCCGAAAGCCTTTACGTGCGCCATAACGTCGTGCCGCACTTCTCTTTCGTACTTTTCGGCAAGCTCGAAATTTATGTCCTCCGCATACTTCTTCATTTCTTCAATCTGCGCGGGAGTTATATTCAAGCCGAGTTCCATTTCAGCTTCCGCCAAGGCTATCCAAAGCTTTCTCCACAGTCCTATACGCTTTTCGTCGGAAAATGCTTCCGCCATTTCTCTGCTTGCATAGCGCGTAATCAAAGGATTTGCATAAACGCTGTTATCCGTCATAATCGTCTCCGTAATCACTTGTTTTTATTTTTGTATTTTGAAATTAAATATATCGTTACCGTAATAATCAATACGATTGCCGCCGCAACGGAAACAATTATTCCCACCGCCGTTGTAAACAGCCCCGTAATAAGCGAAATAATGTTGCCGTTAGCCGTAAAATAGACGATTAGTCCTGTAATAAGGCATACAAGACCCGCGGCAAGTGCGCCGCTCATTACGGCAATTATGGTTTTTTTGTTCATTTTACCTTACTTTCTTGGGCTGGGGATACTCAACGCCGAAAGTTTCAACCGTAACGCGCTTCATAATCTGTTCGGTTTTGGGCTTATCGTTTCTGTCGGTTGCAACCGCCGCAATCTCGTCCACCGTATCCATACCCTCGGTAACTTTACCGAACGCGGCATACTGCCCGTCGAGATACGAAGCGTTTGCGTGCATAATAAAGAATTGCGAACCCGCGCTGTCGGGAGCGTAAGCACGCGCCATTGAAATTACTCCGCGCTCGTGCTTTACGTCGTTTCCGTTGAAGCCGTTTGACTTGAATTCCCCGCCTATATGGTAACCGGGACCGCCCGTACCTACGCCCGCAGGGTCGCCGCCCTGAATCATAAAGCCCTTTATTACGCGGTGAAATATTATTCCGTCGTAAAAACCGCTTTTAACAAGGCTTATAAAATTGTTTACGGTGTTGGGCGCCTTGTCTGGGTACAGCTCCACCTTTATTGTTCTTCCGCTCTGCATTTCAATCGTAACTATGGGATTGGGCATAAATTTAAACCTCTCTTCTGATTATATTTCGTATTTTTCTATTTTAACGCCAGCTTCGTTAAAGAGACGCATAGAAAATTCGTCGGGATACCCCTCTTTGTATACCACGCGGGTAATTCCCGAGTTTATAATAATTTTTGCGCAGATTACACAGGGTTGATGTGTACAATAAAGAGTACAACCTTCAACGCTGCAACCCACGCGCGCCGCCTGAATAATGGCGTTCTGCTCGGCGTGAACGGCATAGCAAAGTTCCTGCCTCGTTCCGCTTTCAATGCCGCTTATTTTTCTTAAACACTCGCCCTTGTCCGCGCAACTCTTTATTCCCTGAGGCGCGCCGTTGTAGCCCGTGGCTATTACGCGTTTATTTTTAACTATTATTGCGCCCACGTGCCTGTTTTCCTGAAAGCAACTCGACCAACTGCCTATTTGCTCAGCCATATCCATAAATCGCTTATCCCATTTATCCATAAATCACCTTTTAAATATCAGGGTATTGCTTTAACCTCTTTAACTCCTTAGCCTGCCGCAAGACGCCGAAAACGCCCACGCACGACACAACGGCGGAAATACATATAATTGAAACGGTTATCGCCGTGTTTGTATTTTTAATTAAGCTTTCTTTATTTTTAGCAAGACAGCAACCGCCCCTGTCGTCAATCAGCATTTTAAACGTACCGCCGTCATCATACATTTGCTTAATAATATTTTCTTTTTCGTCGCGCTCTTCATAGGACTTATAAGTAAAATATTTAAAATCACACCTGTAAGTGCGCCCGAATTCGTTTACGTACTTTATTTCTACAATAAAGTAACCTCGCCTATTCGGTCTGCCGCCGTTTATGCGGTAGTCGGATATATTGGCGTCCACTTCGTAGCCGCGCGCGTACAGATATCGCGCGTTTTCGTTGCTCTTAATAAGTTGCGGAACCGAGGCAAGCATACCTATGAGTAATAAAAATGAAATAACGGCAAAAACGCAACATATAATAAGTAGCATTTTTGCATTTTTGCGCTGCCTTACCGTTATAGACTTAAATGTAAAACCCATTTAAGATTACTCCGAGATTGCGATAGTAACTAATTCGCATATTATTTTACCATATTATAACTTAAAATGCAATTTTTTGATTTACGGTGTTTGACTTTATTTTAATAAGTTTATAAAATAACCGTGAAAAAAATTATCGGAGGTTCATTTTGCAATGAGTATAAAGCCTTTATTCGACAAAGTAGTCGTTGAAGCGATTAAAGCCGAAGAAAAATCGAAGGGCGGCATAATTTTAACAGCCGCCGCGCAGGAAAAACCCGCAACCTGTTTGGTTGTTGCGGTAGGTCCCGGCGGAGTAATAGACGGCAAGGACGTAACTATGCAGGTTAAGGTTGGCGACAAGGTTCTTCTTTCTAAGTACAGCGGCACGGAAGTTAAACTTGACGGAAAGGAATACACGATTATCCGTCAGAGCGATATTTTGGCTATCGTAGAATAATTTAAGGAGATTTAAAAATGGCTAAACAAATTAAATACGGCGACGAAGCAAGAAAAGCGCTTGAAAACGGCGTAAACGTAATTGCCGACACGGTAAAAATAACTCTCGGACCTAAGGGCAGAAACGTTGTTTTGGACAAGAAATACGGCGCGCCCCTTATTACCAACGACGGCGTTACAATCGCCAAGGAAATAGAGCTTGAAGACCCTTTTGAAAATATGGGCGCACAGCTCGTTAAGGAAGTTTCCACAAAGACGAACGACGTTGCGGGCGACGGCACCACCACCGCTATGGTTTTAGCGCAGGCGATTATTCGCGAAGGTTTGAAAAACCTTGCGGCGGGCGCAAACCCCATTATTCTTAAAAAGGGCATAGCCACCGCGGTTGATACGGCGGTTGAAAAAATCAAGTCGATTTCCAAGCCCGTAGAGAACAAGCTCGCCATTTCGCAGGTCGCTTCCATTTCCGCGGGCGACGAAAAGATAGGCGAACTCATTGCAAACGCAATGGAAATCGTCGGCAAAGACGGCGTTATAACAGTTGAAGAGGGCAAATCGATGTCAACCGAGCTGACCACGGTTGACGGTATGCAGTTTGACAGGGGCTACGCTTCCGCCTATATGGTAACCAATACCGAAAAAATGGAAGCCGTACTCGACAACCCCTACATCTTAATCACCGACAAGAAAATTTCCGCATTGCAGGAAATTCTGCCCGTAATCGAGCCCATAGCACAGCAGGGCGCAAGGCTGTTGATTATTGCCGAGGACGTTGAGGGCGACGCGCTTGCCGCTTTGATTGTAAACAAATTGAAAGGCGTTTTGAATTGCGTTGCGGTTAAAGCCCCCGGCTTCGGCGACAGAAGAAAAGCAATGCTCGAAGATATAGCTATCCTTACGGGCGGAACGGTCATTTCTTCCGACCTCGGATACGAATTCAAGGACGTAACTCTCGATATGCTCGGCAGAGCCGCACAGGTTAAGGTTGATAAGGACAACACCACCGTTATCGACGGACGCGGCGCGGCGGAGGACATCAAGGCGCGCGTCGGCTCCATTAAGGCGCAGATTGCGGAGACGACTTCCGACTACGACAGAGAAAAGTTGCAGGAAAGGCTTGCCAAGCTTGCGGGCGGCGTTGCGGTTATAAACGTTGGCGCGGCTACGGAAGTTGAAATGAAGGAAAAGAAACTGCGCATAGAGGACGCTTTGGCGGCTACACGCGCGGCTGTCGAGGAAGGCATCGTACCCGGAGGCGGCGTTGCGCTTCTCTCCACCGCAAACGAACTTACCAAACTCGTTAAATCACTTTCCGGCGACGAAAAGACGGGCGCAAGCATAGTTTTAAAGGCTATCGAAGAGCCCATACGCCAGATTGCCGTAAACGCAGGACTTGACGGCTCCGTAATCGTAAGCACTATTAAGAGCTCTAAAAAGGCAAACTTCGGCTACGACGCGCTTAAAAACCGCTACACCGATATGGTGGCGAGCGGAATTATCGACCCGACCAAGGTTGCGCGCTCGGTATTGCAAAACGCGGCTTCGGTTGCGGCAACGCTTTTGACTACCGAAAGTATCGTAACCGATATTCCCACTCCTCCCGCGCCTGCGGCTCCTATGGGCGGCGGCGATATGGGCGGTATGTACTAAGATAGTTCAACGCAAATATTATTTTTGGAATTTCTTTGTTTTAAGAATTAAATTCGCTTTAAAAGCCCGCGGCGTAATTGCCGCGGGCTTTGTTTAAGCAAATTTTTAAATTTAAATCAAATTCAGCAATTTAAGATATTCCCAAGCACTTTTTTGATATAAACCGCAATGCCCGTACCCTTTCAACTTGATATAAGTTGCATTTTTATACTTTCTTATGCGCGGACGGCACAGTCGGGCTTCGTCCTTACTTCCATAAATAAATACAAGTTTACTTTGTTTAGCAATGCTTAACTTTGGCGTAGAAACGCCGAAACACCCTAAAATCAAATTTTTTAAACTTTCAAACGCTATGTGAGGCGCAACGTTTTTTTGAGCTTCGCCCATTCCGTTAAAACACTTATTTAACTCTTTTACAACGTTGACGTTGCCGTTCTTAATTTTTTTAAGGCAACGGGCGTACTTTTTATAAAAATGCCTTTGAATAAATGCAGGAAAATCGAATAACGGAGCGCTATCAACTATAACTTTATCCGCGCAAATCAAATTTTTTGCAAATAAATCGAGAGCCGTGTTACCGCCCAATGAAAATCCGAGCAATACGGCAACCTTGTCAATCCCGTTAGTCTTTAAAAACTCCGTTATCGTCTTTTCTTCATCCGACATTGAAACGTAAATAGAATTTTCATAATGCCCGCTCATTGTGGGAATTATGAAAAAATAATCGTCCTTACAGTAATCAATTAAATTTTTTAAGAAAAAGCCGCCCGTAAACATCGGATGAATAGCTAAAACAACAGGCTTTTCTTTATTTCCGAAAGTTTCAATATACATTTATTTTACCTTTGCGTAGAGCTTCATATCGCGGAAAACACCGTTTTTGAACGCATTTTTGCGCAAAACACCCTCTAAAACAAAGCCGTTCTTTTCCAGAACGCGGCAACTGCCCGTATTTTCCGCAAAAGGCTCGGCAAAAATTCTTACTATGTCCGTATTTTCGAAAACGTGTTCGCAGGCAAGCTTTACGGCTTCGGTTGCAATATCTTTTCTCCAAAAATTTTCACCGATATAGTAACCCAATTCCGCCGTTTTGCCGTGGATATTTTCCTGCCTGAAAACACCAATACTGCCGACAACTTCGGCATTGTAAATAACGGCAAAGCAGAATTGTTTGTCTTTATCCGCCGAAAGGCACGAATTTATGTACCAAAGCGCGTCGCTTTCGGTATACGGATAAGGCAAACCGTCGCGCAGGTTATCCAAAATTTTTTTATTGTTGAGTAGCTCCGCCAAAACCTTAGCGTCGCCCTCTTGCCACTCTCGCAATTCAACCATTTTATTTCCTCAACTTATCCAAAATGCGTTCCAAGGCGTATTTGCCGTGTTCGTAGGTTAAACCGCCCTGAAAATATGCCGCATACGGAGGTTTTACGGGTCCGTCGGCGGAAAGCTCGATTGACGCCCCCGAAACGAAAGTTCCCGCCGCCATTATAATTTTATCGTCGTAACCAGGCATATCCCACGGCTCGCAGGAAACAAAACCGTCCACAGGCGAAGCGTACTGTATTCCCCTTATAAAATCAATCATTTTATCCGCGCTGTCAAACTGTATGCACCGCGTAATGTCGTAAGGAATTTTATCTATTGCAGGATAGTTTTTATACCCCAGTTCGGTCATTGCCATACCTATCAAAAAAGAGGTTTTCAACGCCTGCGCAACGGTGTGTGCCGCCATAAACATCCCCTGATAGAAATATTGGTAACCCAGCGCGTACGAACCGACCTCCAAACCAATGGAGGGCGCGGTAAATCTGCGCCCGATTTGCTCGATTAGTTGACTTTTACCCACAATGTAGCCACCCGTGGGGGCAAGTCCGCCGCCCGCGTTCTTGATAAGCGAGCCGACGCAAATATCCGCGCCAACCTCGGTCGGCTCCTGCTTTTCAACAAATTCGCCGTAGCAGTTATCAACAAAAATTATGCCGTTATAGCCGCTATCGCGTAAATATTGACAAACTTCACTAATCTGAGCGCAGGAAAACGCCTCGCGCAGTTCGTACCCGCGCGAACGCTGAATATAAACTAACTTAATGCTTTCAGACAAATGCGCACCGATTTTTTCAAAATCGAAACCGCCCTGAGCGGTTAAATCGCAACACTCAAAATTTACGCCTAAATCTTTCAAAGAGCCGATATTTTCGCCGAATATAACCGAACGGATAGTGTCGTAAGGCATACCAGAAATGCACAGCATTGTATCCCCGCCCTTTAAAAGCCCGAAAAGCGCGACCGACAGCGAATGAGTTCCCGAAAGAAGGTGCGGCGAAACTATGCCCGCCTCGGCTTTAAAAACGTCGGCATAGAGCTTACCGAGAGTATCCCTGCCCTCGTCGCCGTAGCCGTACCCCGTTGTGCCAGCAAAATGCCTTGCGGCAATACGGTTTTGCAAAAACGCATCCGTTACCTTGCACTGGTTAAAATATGCCGTGTCGTCTATTCTTTTATAGTGTTCTTTCAGCTTGCCTTCGCATTCGGCTATAAATTCCTTATTGTTCATTCAACAACCTCAAAACATTTTCCGCATTGGCTTCTTCCGATTTTAGCCAAATAATACCTTTCAACTTTTTAAAAAAAGTAATCTGCCTTTTAGCGTAGTGGCGCGTATTTGTCTTAATTATGCCACGCATAGTACTATCATTAAGTCCATTTTTCAAACCTTCAAGCACTTCTTTATAGCCAATAGCCTGCATACTTTGGCAATTATTGTCAATTCCAGCATTTAGCAAACTTTTAACTTCATCAATCAGACCGCTGTTAAACATTATGTCTACCCTGCAATCGATTCTCCTGTACAACTGCTCACGCGGATAGTCGATTGCAACGGCAAGATAATCGAAGCGCGGTTTAAGCTCGTCATTTTGTTCCGACTTTTTCCTTCCGCTCACCTCGTAAATCTCCAACGCCCTTACAACCCTTTTCACGTCGTTTACGTGCAATTTTTGCGCACTTTCAGGGTCGACGGACGACAGAAGAGAATGAATATGTTCCTTTCCACGCTCTTCCAACAGCGCCTCGTACTTCGCCCTTACAGACAAATCCGCCCTTACGTTGCCGTACCTCAAATTGTAAAGCAAAGAGTTTACGTAGAACCCCGTTCCTCCGCACACCACGGGCGATTTATCGGCTTTAAGCAACCTGTCAATTATGGGCAAAGCCCTCTCCTCGTAGTCTGATACGGAAAAATTTGCATCGGCGGGTACAATATCTATAAGGTGGTGCGGCACGCCGCGCATTTCTGCCGCCGTAGGTTTAGCCGTTCCTATTCTCAGCCCCCTGTAAACAAGTTGGGAATCAGCAGAAATAACCTCCGAACCCAATGCTTTGGCGCAATCAACCGCAAGGGCGGTTTTTCCCGTGGCGGTTGCGCCGCAGATAATTAAAACGCGTTTCAAGAGATTTACACCTTCCTCTTGAACATTTTTTCAATTTCATATTTAGTAAGCTTAACGCAAATCGGTCTTCCGTGCGGGCACTTCAACCCCATATTTCCGCCAAGCATATCGAAGAGTTTCTGTCTTTCCTGTTCGGTCAACACGTCGCCGCCCTTAACCGCCGCCTTGCAAGCAGATTGGGCAATTTTGTCCTTTAAAATATCTACGAGGGCAATATCTTTCAATTCGTGTACGTTGGATAATAAATCTTCAAAAAACGCTTTCAAGTTTATTTCAGGCAAATCGGCGGGCATAGCCGTAACCCTGTAAGAATTACTGCCGAACGGCTCTACGCTGAACCCCATCTGCCAGATTGTATCCATATTGTCCTCAATAAACAGCTGTTCTTCGGGGTTTACCACAAAAATGTAGGGCACAAACATATCCTGTTTGCTTAGTTCCCTGTCGCCAAGCTTACCTTTAAGCCTGTCGTATATAAGCCTTTCGTGCGCGGCGTGCTGGTCAATCATATATGCCTCGTCGCCAATTTCGTACAACAGATACGTATTGAAAAGCTGACCCTTGTAGTTACATTGACTGTAAATTATCTTTTCCTGCTCCTCCTTACCCCGCATCTGCACGCTTGCCGCCTCGTTGAGAAAAACGGGCTTGGAACTGCCGCTGCAAACGGAAAAAGTATCCTCTATCTTCTCGTCGCCGCGCCTTTCATAATATTTATATACGGGCAAATCGGTTTCGGGATTGGCAGTCAAATCGGGGGCGGAATAAGTATCGTATACGCTGTTATCAGCCGACTTTTCGGCTTTTTTTACTCCGTCCTCCTTTTTTTTGGGGGTAAACTGCTCTATGCCTACAACTCCGTTGAAATCTTTGTCGTAGACTTTTTCGTAGCTCTTGAATTCCGCCGCATAAGGTTTGGGAGCAACGGGCACGGGAGCAACCTTTTCCCCGTCGTCAACTACAAATTCCGCCGCCTTAACGGTGCCGTCCAATATGGAAGAGATAATTTTATATACCGTTCCGTAAATTAGCGAGCTGTCGGTAAATCGCACGTCGGCTTTGTTGGGGTGAACGTTTACGTCAACGACGTCTTCGGGCACTTCTATAAACAATACGTAAAAAGGATACTGGCGCTTCATCGCGTATGCGGCGTAGGCGTTGGTTATCGCGCTTGAAATTACGGGGTTAACAACGTGCCTGCCGTTGAGGAATACGTTTTGATAGGTCTTGTTCGATTTAAAAAAGTTTTGGTTGCTTATAAAGCCGCTCAATTTTATATCGTTCCGCTCGGCACTTATTTTAAAACAATTGGGCAAAACACCCGCGCCGTACACCTGCGTAACCGCCTCGTCAAGCCCGCCGCCGTACGATTGCAAACTGAGCTTTCCGTCCACATAATATTTAAAAGAAATGTGCGGATAACCCAATATATAGTGTATTATATAATTTGTTATGTCCGCTTCTTCCTTTTTATCCGACTTCATAAACTTGTAGCGCACGGGCGTATTAAAGAAAAATTTGCGAACGGAAATGCTTGTTCCCTTGGGCGATACGGCAGGCTCCACCTTGCCGATAAATTCGCCGTCGCACTCCACTTTATTGCCGTACGCACCCTCTACGGCGCTTACAAGCTCCACGCACGCAATCGATGCGATTGTTGCTAGCGCCTCGCCGCGGAAGCCCAACGTATGTATATGGTCTATGTCGTCGAGCTCGCTTATCTTGCTTGTCGCGTGCGCAAAAAACGCCGCGCGCATATCGTCCTTTTCTATTCCGCAACCGTCGTCGACAACCTTAATAAGGTCCTTGCCGCCGCGCTCAATATAAATCTCTATCTGGCTTGCGCCGGCGTCAATACTGTTTTCAACCAATTCTTTAACCGCCGAATAGGGTCTGTCTATAACTTCACCCGCCGCAATGCGGTTGCATATCATTTCCGAAAGCAGATTTATTTTTCCCATTTTATTTCACCTTTTCAACCAAATCGCTCAAAATCATAAACGCCTGCATAGGCGAAAGATTATCGATATCCACGTCGCGTAAAATCTTTTCCACTTCGCTCTGTTGCTCGGTCTGAGCGTCGGCTTCCTCCGCCTCCCTTATATCGTATGCAACGTTACCGCTCTCCACGGCTTTTAAAATTGCTTTTGCCCTGTCGGTAACGCAGGCGGGCACGCCCGCAAGCGAGGCCACCTCTATACCGAAACTGCGGTTCGCCCCGCCGCGCATAATTTTACGCATAAACACAATGGAACCGTTAAAGTCCTTTACTGCAATTTTATAATTTTTAACGCCGCTCATTTTGTCTTCGAGCTGTAAAAGCTCGTGATAGTGAGTGGCAAACATAGTTTTTGCGCCAATCTTCTGCGTAATGTGTTCTATTACCGCCCAGGCTATGCTCAGTCCGTCGTACGTGCTTGTACCCCTGCCCACTTCGTCCAAAATAAGCAGGCTGTTGCGCGTTGCATTTTGCAAGATAGACGCGACTTCTATCATTTCAACCATAAAAGTCGACTGGTTGTAAATCAAATTATCGCTTGCGCCCACCCTTGTAAATACCCTGTCAATTACGGGAATTTGCGCGGACTTTGCAGGAACAAAGCAACCGAGGTGCGCCATTATGGCTATTATGGCGTTTTGACGCATATACGTGCTCTTGCCCGCCATATTGGGACCTGTTATAATCAAAGTCCTGTTTTCATCCTCGTCAAGGCAGGCGTCGTTTGCAACAAACTTGTCCTTTGCAATCATTTCAACCACGGGGTGCCTGCCTTCCTTAATGAGCATTGGCATAGAGCTGTCTACCACAGTCGGACGAACGTATCCGTTGCTCTTGGAAACTTCCGCAAACGAGGAAAGAATATCGAGTTTTGCAACGTTTTCGGCAATGGTTTTAATCGAGTTAATCGCCGCGGTGAGCTTGTCTGTAAGTTCCTTATACAGAGCCGCTTCAAGGCGCAAAGCCCTGTCTTCGCTTGAAAGTATCTTCTCTTCCAGCTCTTTCAGTTCGTCGGTAATATACCTCTCGGCGTTTGCAAGCGTCTGTTTGCGAACGTAGTTTGTGGGCACTTTGTCCTTGAACGACTTAGAAACTTCTATGTAGTATCCGAAAACTCGGTTGTAACCGACTTTCAGCGTGCGGATACCCGTTATATCGCGCTCGCGCACTTCCAAATCGGTAAGCACTTTGCCCGTCGATTTTCTCAGCGAGTTCAACTCGTCCAATTCGGCGCAATACCCCGCTTTGATATACCCGCCGTCCTTAATATTTGCGGGTGTATTTACGTCGGTTATCGCAGAATTTATTGTGTCAGCAAGCGCGGTAAGGTCGAGCAAGCCATCGGAAATATCCTGCAAAATTTTGGACGTGAAGCCCGACAGACGGAATTTAATATTCGGAATTACCTGCAAAGAACGGGCAAGCGCAAGGCAGTCGCGCGGCATAATAACGTTGTTGGAAACTTTGCCCGCAAGCCTTTCAATATCCTTTACTTCCCGCAAAAGCTCTATAATTCCAACTCTTACTACGGTCGAATTATACAGCTCTTCAACACCGTCAAGCCTGTAATTTATAGCGTTTTTATCTATAAGCGGCGTTAAAACAAGGTTTGAAAGCATTCTTGCGCCCATATTGGTGCAAGTTTTGTCCAACAGCCAAAGGAGCGAACCGTAACGCTTGTTTTCTCCGAGACTTTTAACGATTTCCAAATTTCTTACGGCGGTTATATCCAACTGCATATAGTTGTCGGAAGATACGTATTTAACGTTATCTATGTTGGAAAGCGCGTGCTTTTGCGTTTCGCTTAAATATTCGATTAACGCGCCTATTGCGCAAATCGCCTCGTTTTTGCCGTCAACCGAAAACGCCGAAAGCGACTGCGCGTTTAACTGCGTAAGCAGTCTTTTATGCGCGGCGGCATAATTGTACGCCCAGGCGAGATACGAAGAAAAGCGCGGAAGCACTCCCCTTGTTACTTCGGGCAAATCTTTTACGGCAAAAAGCATATCGTCGTTGGAAATTATTTCCCTTACTTCAAGATTTATAAGCTGGTTTACCGCCCTGTTCACATTATCTGCGCCAACAAACTGTGTTGCGCACAGTTCGCCCGTGGTAATATCCGCCCACGCCAAAGCAACGCAACGCTCGTTTTTGTACGCCGAACATATAAAGTTGTTCTTTTTTTCGTTAAGGCTGTCGTCGTTTATAACCGTGCCAGCGGTTACCACCCTGATTACGTCGCGCTTGACAACCGCGCCCTTCTTTACCGACGCGGGGTCTTCGAGCTGTTCGCAAATGGCAACCTTCTCGCCCAAAGAAATGAGCTTGGAAATATAGCTCTCGGCGGCGTGAAAAGGCACTCCGCACATAGGCGCGCGCTTTTCAAGCCCGCAGTCCCTGCCCGTAAGCGTTAAGCCGAGAAGAGCCGAAGCGCGTTCGGCGTCCTCGAAAAACATTTCGTAAAAATCGCCCAGCCTGTAAAAGATAATGCAGTCCTTATAACTCTCTTTCAAACTCAGGTAGTGCCCCATCATTGGTGAAATGCCCATAAAAACCTCTAAATTATCTCGCCAATAAGCGAAATACCGTTAGCCTCGTTTATTTTAACCGTAACAAACTCGCCTATCTTGTTTTCCGAACAACCGAAATAAACCATTCTGCCGTGCTCGCTTCTGCCCATATATGCGTTGCGCTTTTCGTCGTACCCCTCGCAAAGCACTTCAACCTGCTTGCCGACGAACAAAGCCGAATGAGCGCGCGTCTGCGAATTTACCAATTCAATAAGTTTCATTATTCTGCGCTTGGAAATTTCCCCGTCTACCTGTTCGGGCATTTCCGCCGCCTTGGTTCCCTCTCGCGGGGAATACACAAAAGTAAACGCCGAAGCAAAATCTACTTTCTTAACCAATTCCAGCGTGTCTTCGAAATCTTTCTCGCTTTCGCCGGGGAAGCCGACTATCAAGTCGGTTGTAATAGCGCAGTCGGGTATGTATTTTTTTAAAATTTCAACCTTTTTCAGGTAGTCCTCGGAAGAGTACCGCCTGTTCATCGCCTTTAATATACTGTCGGAGCCGCTCTGCACGGGCAGGTGAAGGCAGTTGCAAATTTTGGAATTTCCCGCCATAACCTTTGCAAGCTCCTCCGAAAAATCTTTGGGGTGGCTTGTCATAAAGCGTATTCTGAATTTGCCCTCTATCGCCGCGAGCTTTTCGAGCAACTCGTAAAAAGGAATATCCGCGCCGCCGTTGCCGTAGGAATTAACGTTTTGCCCAAGTAAAGTAATTTCCTTGTAGCCGTCGGCAACCAATTCTTTTACTTCGGCAATTATATCCTGCGATTTACGGCTCCTCTCCCTGCCTCGCACGTATGGCACGATGCAATACGTGCAAAAATTGTTGCAACCGTAGGTTATGTTTACCCAGGCGTTGGGGTAACTCGTTCTCAGTGGCTTATCCCCTTCGTCTATTCGTCCGTCGCACTCCTCAATTTTTATTACCGCTTTCTTTTGCAAACGCTTTGCCAGAATATACTCTTTCAGCTTATTAAGATTGTGAGTGCCGAATATGATGTCAACATACGGAAACTTTTCGTGCAAATCGTCCGCCTTGTTGATTTGCTGGGTAAGACAGCCGCCAACGGCTATAAGCATATTTTTATTGCGCGCTTTCAGCTTTTTCAACATTCCTATATTGCCGTAAGCGTGATTTTCCGCATTCTCCCTTATACAACAGGTATTAAAAACGACTATGTCCGCCCGCTCCATATCTTCGGTAGAAGAATACCCGAGCTCGGACAGAATCCCCGCGATTTTTTCCGACTCGTGCACGTTCATCTGACAGCCGTACGTTACAATGTGATACAACTTATCCATAATATCAATTATAACTTTTTTTACTATAATTTTCAATTAAATTGCAATAAATATTTTAATTTATAAATACTAATTGCAAATGAACAGAACAGCAAAAATACTTTTGGCTATCTTTTTAGCAATTTTATCGTTAATAATGACCGCCCTTGCCTCCTTTTTCATAATTACTGCGGGAAGCAACCTGCAACCGCAAAAGCTTGTCGATTACAATAAAACGATATCGGTATTCGACGACAAATCGCAAAAGATAGAGGACGCGGCATACGAAACCAAACAGCGCAGCGTGAAAATAGCCAATTTAAGCGACCACACCGTAAAAGCGTTTATCGCCTCCGAAGACAGAAATTTTTACAGCCACAACGGCTTGAATTACAAGAGAATGTTAAAAGCGGCGTATAAGAACTTAGTTTCCCGCTCGTTTAAAGAGGGCGCTTCAACAATCAGTCAACAACTCATTAAAAACACCCATTTAAACAACGACAAAAAGATAACAAGAAAACTTAAAGAAATAAAACTGACCAAACAGCTTGAACGCAGATACTCCAAAGACGAAATTTTGGAAATGTATTTAAATACAATTTACTTCGGACACAACTGTTTCGGTTTGCAAAACGCGGCAAATTTTTATTTTGCCAAGCCCGCAAGCCAACTTACGCTTGAACAGAGCGCCACGATGGTCGGGCTCTTAACTTCCCCGAACAACTTTTCGCCCTATAAAAACCCGCAAAAGAGCATTTTAAGGCGAAATACGGTACTCAAAAATATGCTCGATTGCTCTTTTATCGACCGCAAAACGTACGAAGAAACGGTTGCCCTGCCTTTGAGTGTTGCGCCCGAAGGCAACAGACAGAGCAATTCCTCCTACCTGCACGCCGTTTTTAACGAGTTTGAAGAGTTGAATATAGACCCGTACGGTCAATTTGACGAGTTGCACATTAAAACGTACTATAACCGCGAAACGCAAGCCGGTCTTGAAAACCGAAAAACCGAATGCGATTATTCTTTTTTCGTAAGAAACGCAGACGGCGGAGTTGCCGCCTTTAAATCGAGCATTGCCGACGCCAAGCGGCAAATAGGCTCCACCGCAAAACCGCTCTTTGTATATGCGCCAGCAATCGACGGCAAAAAACTCGATTTATTCACTAAAATAAAGGACGAACCGATAAACTACGGCGGTTACAGCCCGGAAAACTATGACAAAACTTACCACGGACAGGTAACCGTAAAGGACAGCATCAAGTACAGCTATAACGTTCCCGCCGTAAAAGCATTAAACTCACTGAGTTTTGACGACGTGGAAAATTACGCAAGCAAAATGGGCGTACAGTTATTGAAAGAGGAAAAAAACCTATCGCTTGCCCTCGGGGGAATGAAAGAAGGGCTTTCATTAAAACAGCTGTGCGACTGTTACAGCGTATTTTCAAACAACGGAAACTATATGCCCTCCCGCTTCATTAAGGAAATCAGCGACCAGAGCGGCAAAGTTCTTTACTCGGCAAAGGATACAAAAAACAAAGTGTTTTCAGAGGGCGCCTGCTCGCTTATAAACGATGCGCTGTGCGATACGGCGCAGTCGGGAACAGCCAAAAAACTTGCCGATTTGGGTTTCGAAGTCGCCTGCAAAACGGGTACTTGCGGCAATAAAGACGGCAATACCGACGCTTACTCCGTTGCGTATACCTCCGACTGCTGTATCGGCGTATGGCTGGGCAGTAAAGACAACAAGCGCTTGGAAGTTACGGGCGGAAGAGATTGTTGCGCCGTTACAAAAAGTATTTTAAAAGACAGATACAAAGAACAAGCGCCCGCACCGCTCGACAGGACTTCGGGCACGGCAACAATAGAAATAGACCGCGAAGAATACGAAAATAACGACCGCGTTATTCTGTGCGATGCCGTTTCGCCAAAGCTGAACAGGCTTTCGGTTAAATGCCTTAAAAATAACGTACCGACTCAAACGTCGACAAGATTTACTACGCCAAATATTAAAAAACCGAGCATTTTAGTTAAAAACAACCAAGTAAGCATATTATTATGTCAGGCAAAGTACTACACATATATTGTAAAACGGCATAATGGCAATAAAATCGACACTATTTACAGCGGAATTTGGAAAGCTAATATAACTGACTCCCCCACCGACGGCGAGTATAGATACACCGTAACGCCCCAATACGAATACGGCGGAAAGATTTATGAGGGCGAAGAAATCGAATTACCGCGCGTAATAATAAGAAGCGAAAGAAAAGAGGATAAGCTCCCCGATATAGCTTTTAAAGATTGGTACAATCAATAGTAAAAATGGCTTTGCCTAAGCAAAGCCATTTTTTAAATTTTAATTACTTCCAAACTGTTTAACGCTTCCGATATCAAAGCTTCGATATCAAGCTTTGCCTCCTCCTCTAAAACGTCGCGCATTTTGGGGTGAATTACGGGATGTCTGGGCAGAAATACCGTACAGCAATCTTCATATGGTTTTATGGAAATTTCGTACGCACCCATAGCGCGGCTGCGTTCGATAATTTCGTTTTTGTCAAAGCCGCAAAGCGGGCGCAAAATGGGCAATTTGCTGACAACGCTCCCCGAAGAAGTCATTCCTTCGATTGTCTGGCTTGCAACCTGACCAAGACTTTCACCCGTTATAAGGCACTGCGAGCCGCATTTGTTTGCAAGTCTTTCGGCAATGCGGAACATAAAGCGGCGAAGAAGCGTAACCATAAAGTCGCCGTTACATTTTTTGTGTATCTCCTCTTGAATATGCGTTACTTTAACAACGTTTAAAACCGTACCGCAGGAGTATTTTGCAAGCACGGAGGCAAGCTCCTCCACTTTTTCCTTTGCCTGCATATTGGTATACGGATAACTGTGAAAATGAATGCACTCTATTCTCATTCCGCGCTTAGCCATCATATAGCCGGCAACAGGGCTGTCTATTCCGCCCGAAATCAGAAGCATACCCTTGCCCGCGGTGCCTACTGGCATACCGCCAACGCCGTTTATAAGGTTGCCAAATACCAAACTTGTGCCGTTTTCGCGCAAATCTATGCCTATAACCGCCTGCGGACTGTGCACGTCCACGCGCAAATTATTGTTATATTCAAGCAACCTGCCGCCGATTTCCGCATTTATTTGCATTGAATTCATATTAAATGTTTTATCAGCGCGGTGGGTATCGATTTTAAACGTGCCGCTTACGGGCGCAAGCTTTATTACCGCTTCGAAAATGTTGTCAAGCGAAGTGGAAACTTTGTACGCCGCGCTTAAAGTATGCACGCCGAACACGTTTTTGACTTTATCCGTAATGTAAGACGCCTGTTCGCTTTCAAACCCCTCTATTACGTATCTTCCGCTCTGTTTTCTTATCTCGTGCTTAATTCCCTTTAAAGCGCGCTCCATATTTTCCACAAATATTCTTTCGAAAAATCCGCGGTTGTTGCCCTTTAAGTGAATTTCGCAATATCTGACGATAATAACTTTATCCATTATTCCATTATTTCCTTTCGCATCTTAACGGTTTCGTTGAGTATATTAGCCGCCTCTTCAACCTCTTCAACCGTATTTTCGGCGCTGAAACTTATACGCAATACTCCGTCGGCTCTCTCCTCGTCGATTCCGCACGCCAAAATTACGCGCGAATACCTCTTTTTGTCGTTGGACGAGCAAGCCGAGCCCGTACCGATAATTAGCCCCTTGTCGTTTACTTCGTGCAAAATTATTTCGCCGCGCACGCCTTTTGCCGCTACCGAAAGAATATACGGCGACGCGTCGGCGGGCGAGATAATATCGAATAGTTGCCCGTCGAGCTTTTCGCGCATTGCGGCGTTTAACGTTTGCGCAAGCTTATAATTCAACTGAATATTTTCGTACTTAGATTTTGCCGCGTACTCGAACGCCTTGATAGCAAACACGTTTTCCGTCCCGCTTCTCAGTCCGTTTTCCTGACCGCCGCCGCAAATAAGCGGTTTAATTATTAAATTTTTACGCTTTATAAGCGCGCCGCACCCCTTAACTCCGTTTATTTTATGGGCTGAAACGCTGTACAAATCGACGTCCGCGCTCATTTTAAATGGAATTTTACCAAACGCCTGAACGCCGTCGGAGTGGAACAATGCGCGGCTGTTTATAGCTTTAACCGCCTGCGCAATGCCGTTTACGTCGTTGATTGCCCCAGTTTCGTTGTTTACGTGAATTACTGAAACAAGCGAAGTTCTGTCGTCAATCATTCCCAAAAGGCTCTGTATATTTACTTTTCCGTCGTCGTTAAGCGGCGCTACGCGCACCTCTATTCCGCGCTCTTTAAATTCGCTTGCGCAATTGAACACGGCGGAGTGTTCGCCCGCCGTCGTAACAACGTTGCCGCGCTTACCGCCGCAAAATAGCGCTTGATTGTCGGCTTCCGTTCCGCAGGAAGTAAAAACAAGCTGATAATCCCAATCGTTTGCAATTAAATTCAAAATATCGGAGCGCGTTTTAATAAGTTGCTTATGCAAATTATAACCTTCCGCATACAATGCGGAAGGATTATAATAGTTTTCGATTAAATACTGTTCGGCAAGATTCAAACACCTTATATCGGGTTTGGTTGTAGCCGCATTATCCAAATATATCATTATATTTCGATTATTCCCTTAAATGACTGTTTAACAAAGCCGTCAAGCTCAACTTCGCCGTTTTCGTCAAGTTTTACAAAGAGGTCGCCGCCCTTTAATTTTACGGTTATGGTTTCGCCTTTCAAACATTTGCCGTTGATTATCGCCGCCGTCGCAGCCGCCGCCGCGGCAGTGCCGCAAGCCCAGGTTTCGCCGTTGGCTTTCTCCCAAACGCGCATTTTTAAGGTTACGCCGTTTACAACGCGCACACACTCCAAAAATATTCCGTTGGGGAACATTCCCGAATAGTACAGCGACTGCCCCAGCGCGTCAATATCTATTTCCTCTACCCTGTCCACAAATATTACGCAATGAGGATTGCCTACGTTTACGCAGTTTACGTTGTATGCCTTTCCGTCCAGAATTATCTCTCTGTCTATAACTTCCCCTTCGAGCGAGCAGGGAATTTCCTTACCCACAAGCGCGGGTTTGCCCAAATTTACGGCAACGGAGCTTGCAACGCCGTTAAAGCTGTTTACCGTAAGCTTTCTTACAAGCCCGCAACTTTCAACGGTAATTTGGTCGCTGTTGACCATACGGTTATCGAACAGATATTTTGCAACGCATCTTATGGGATTTGCCGCAAGACCGCCGTCGCTGCCGTCGCGGTTAAACACCCTAACCTTTGCGTCCGCAACGTTAGATTTTTCAATCATAACTATTCCGTCGGCGCCTATTGCGTAATGCCTGTCGGAGAAGTTGATTGCAAGCGATTCGGGGCAGGTGATTGCACCGTCCATATTGTTGAATACGATATAATCGTTGCCGCAACTGTGCATTTTGCAGAAGGAAAGCTGCAATTTTTCTTCCCTGAGCTTAGTTATATCAATAAGTTCGGTATTGAATTGATTGTATCTGCCCGCAATAACGTCGGCAAGCGCGTTGGTCGTATCGAGCGAAGTCAAAACGGTTATGCCGAGCAGTATCGCGTGATGGTGCAACGACATATAATTGGTTATCGATTCAATGTCCGTCTTGCCCGTATAAACGATATAGTCAATCTTACCTTCGTCCATAAGCTTGAAAATTTCGTCGTTGGTGGAAAGGCGCGCAACGTCCGTACAATCGAGCCCAAGACTACGGATAACGTCCGCCGTTCCCTTGGTTGCGTAAAGCGTAAGACCGAGGTCGGCAAACTTCTTTACTATATTTACTATTTCAAACTTGTCCTGGTCGTTTATGGTAAAGTAGATACCGGAAGGGCGCTTTTTAGTAGGATGCTTCATATTGAAGCCTGCGGAAACAAGCCCTTTGAACAGCGCCTCCTCTATCGTTTTGCCTATGCCGAGCACCTCGCCAGTAGACTTCATTTCGGGTCCGAGCTGAGAGTTTACGTCGTTGAGCTTTTCAAAAGAGAACACGGGCACCTTAACCGCAACGTAGGGCGAACTCTTATATAGTCCCGTGCCGTAACCCAACTTTTTGAGCTTTGCCCCCACCATAATCTTGGTTGCCAAATCTACCATAGGCACGCCCGTAACCTTGGAAATATAGGGAACGGTACGCGAAGCTCTGGGATTAACCTCTATAACGTACAATTCGTTATGATAAATGAGGAACTGTATATTTATAAGCCCCTTGGTCTTTAACGAGATTGCCAAATCCGTTGAAACGTCGACAATCTTTTTGAGCATTGCGTCGGAAAGATTGTAGGGCGGATAAACGGCTATCGAGTCGCCGCTGTGTACGCCTGCCCTCTCGATATGCTGCATAATACCGGGAATGAGCACGTCAACTCCGTCGGAAATAGCGTCCACTTCAAGCTCCGTACCCATAAGATACTTGTCGCAAAGCACAGGGTTTTCAATCTTCTGCGCAAGAATTACGTCCATATACCTCTCTATATCGTTCTGAGTAAAGGCAATAGTCATATTCTGTCCGCCGATTACATACGAAGGGCGCAAAAGTACGGGGTAACCGAGTATTTCTGCGGCGTTCAGCGCTTCCTGCTTTGTCATTACCGTCAACCCCTTGGGGCGGGCTATATGGAACTGCTCCAACAGCGCGTCGAACCTTTCCCTGTCCTCGGCAAGGTCTACACTGTCTGCGGGGGTGCCGAGTATACGAACGCCCTTCTTATCAAGATAAGCGCAGAGCTTTATTGCCGTCTGTCCGCCGAATGTGATTACCACGCCGTAAGGCTTTTCGATATCGATAACGTTTTGCACGTCTTCCGGCGTAAGACTCTCAAAATAGAGCCTGTCGGCAGTGTCGAAGTCCGTGGATACGGTTTCGGGGTTGTTGTTAATTATAATTACTTCGTAGCCAAGGCGTTTTAAAGCCCATACGCAGTGAACGGACGAATAGTCGAACTCTATGCCCTGACCTATTCTGATAGGACCGGAGCCGATAACTATAATTCTCTTCTTCTTGTTTTCCTTACTCTTCGTAACGTAAGGCAAGGCTTCGTCGTGCTCGTTTTCGTCGTAAGTAGAATAGAAATAGGGCGTTTGCGCGGCAAATTCCGCGCCGCAGGTATCAACCATCTTAAAGGTCGAACGGGCGTGGGCGGGAAGTTTGTTTCCGCTCAATCTCTCCAATTCCTTATCGGGATAGCCCAGCTTCTTTCCCCTTACGTATTCCTCGCGGGAAATTGCCCTGCCCGCAATAGAGCGTTCGTATGAGGCGAGATTGCCCATCTTGTGGAGGAACCACTCGTCAATCTTGGTTATATCGTATATCGTTTCCACGGGCACGCCGCGCTTAATCGCTTCGTACACGACAAACAGTCTTTCGTCAGTCAAATCGTGCAGTCTTGAAACGATTTCCTCGTCGGAAAGTTTTGCAAGCTTGGGCAGATTGAGCGAACTCAACGATATTTCCGCGCCGCGCACGGCTTTCATTATCGCCATTTCGAAGCTTGTGCCAATCGCCATAACTTCGCCGGTAGCTTTCATTCTCGTTCCCAGATTGCGCTTTGCGTACAGGAATTTATCAAACGGCCACTTGGGAAGCTTTATGACCACGTAGTCTATTGTCGGCTCGAAACAAGCGTAAGTCTTGCCCGTAACGTCGTTTTTAATTTCGTCGAGGGTATAACCGAGAGCTATTTTGGTTGCAACCTTTGCAATGGGATATCCCGTCGCCTTGGAAGCGAGCGCGGACGAGCGGGAAACTCTGGGGTTTACCTCTATTACGGCATACTCGAAGCTGTCGGGGTTCAAAGCGAATTGGCAGTTGCATCCACCCTCTATGCCAAGCTCGGTTATAATATCGAGCGAAGCCGTACGAAGCATCTGGTACTCTTTATCGGAAAGGGTTACCGCGGGCGCAATAACTATCGAATCGCCCGTGTGAATACCAACGGGGTCGAAGTTTTCCATTGAGCAGACGGTAAGCACGTTGCCGTTGCTATCGCGCAGTACTTCGAACTCTATTTCTTTCCAGCCGCCTATATACTTTTCGATAAGCACCTGCGTAATAGGCGAAAGCATAAGACCGTTGTGCGAAATTACCCTCAACTCCTCTTCGTTATACGCAACGCCGCCGCCCGCGCCGCCGAGCGTGTAGGCGGGTCTTACAATTACGGGATAGCCTCCTATTTTTTCGGCGACGGTTACGCACTCGTCAACCGTATAAGCTATATCGGAGGGTACTACGGGCTGATTGATTTTTTCCATAGTTTCTTTGAACAGTTCCCTGTCCTCCGCCCTGTCTATGGAATCGAGCTTGACGCCTATCAACTTTACGCCGTATTTTTCAAGGAAACCCTCCTTTGCAAGCTGGCAACCGAGGGTAAGCCCCGTCTGCCCGCCGAGAGAGGCAAGCAAGCTGTCGGGACGCTCCTTGATAATAATTCTCTTCAACGTATCGGTCGTAAGCGGTTCGAGGTAAATCTCGTCCGCCAGCGCTTTATCCGTCATTATTGTCGCGGGGTTGGAGTTGCACAAAACTACGTTAATGCCCGCGTCTTTTAACACTCTGCACGCCTGCGCGCCAGCATAGTCGAATTCCGCCGCCTGTCCTATAACAATTGGACCGGACCCGATAACTAAAACTTTTTTGATATCTTCTCTCTTAGGCATTGTATTTACCCTCCCTTATATTGCGTAAAAACCTGTCGAACAGGAAGGACGCGTCGCGGGGACCGCCCCTCGCCTCGGGATGAAACTGCACGGTAAACGCGTTGTATGCGGGATAATCCACGCCCTCGCAGGTGCCGTCGTTGGCGTTTACATAACTTACCGTGCCGACTTCCTGCACGCTTGAAGATATTACCTCGTAGCCGTGGTTCTGACTTGAAATGTAAACCCTGTTTGTATTAAGACACTTTACGGGTTGATTGCCGCCCCTGTGCCCGTACTTCATTTTCTTGGTTTTGCCGCCCATTGCAAGCGCAAGCAACTGATGCCCGAGGCATATGCCGAATATTGGCAGTTTTCCTACAAGCTTTTTCATATTCTCGATAACTTCAACGTTTTCCGCGGGGTCCCCCGGTCCGTTCGAAAGCATAAGCCCCTGCGGGTTGAGCGCAAGAATTTGCTCGGCTGTATAGAAAGACGGCACCTGAATGCAGTGGCAACCGCGCTTTACAAGCTCCTTGGCAATGTTGTATTTAGCACCGAAATCCCAAACGGCAATTCTCAATCCGTCGGGATTGCCCGTATAAATGGGCTCGGCGCAGGTAACCGTTTTAACAGCGTTGGTTATACGGTATTTTTCAATCGCCGAAAAGTCTTTTACCGGTTTGGCGGTTATGGCGGCGTTCATTACGCCCGCCTCTCTTACTATCCTTGTCAGTTCGCGCGTGTCGAGCCCGTAAATTCCGACTATTCCGTTATCTTTAAGGTACTGCTCAATCGTGCCCTCGCATCTGAAATTGGAGGGTTCGTCGCACTTTTCCCTAACTATATAAGCCGAAACCCAAGGTTTTTTGGACTGCGCGTCGGGCGTTATACCGTAATTGCCTATCAGCGGGAAAGTCTGAATAACTATTTGCCCGTAATAGCTGGGGTCGGTAAGCGTTTCGAGATAGCCCGTCATACCCGTCGTGAACACCAACTCGCCAACGACGTCCCCGTCCGCGCCGAATCTGTGCCCGACAAATTGTCTGCCGTTTTGTAAAGTTAAATAAACTCTGTCGTCTTTCATACTTTATCTTTTCCTATTTATTTAAGTTTATCGTTTGAGTTAAATTATTTTAAAAGTTTTACCATTACCGCCTTCTGCGCGTGCAACCTGTTTTCCGCCTCGTCGAAAATTTCTTTGGCGTGCTCTTCCAACACGTCTTCGGCAATTTCTTCGCCGCGGTGCGCGGGCAGACAGTGCAAGCACATTACGTCCTGTTTGGAAACGGAAAGATTTTCCCTATTGACTTGATAAGGCGCAAAGACCTTTTCGCGCTTAGCCTTTTCACCCTCCTGACCCATAGAAGCCCACACGTCGGTATAGACGACGTCGGCGTCCTTTAAAGCTTCCTTAACGTCGGTAGTAACGGTTATTTCGCCGTTTTCCTTTGCCCATTTAATCAATTGGGCGTCGGGCTCGTATCCCTTGGGACAGGCAATCGCAAACGACATACCCATTTTAACAGCTCCGACTATAAGGCTGTTTGCCATATTGTTGCCATCGCCGACAAACGCCATTTTCAGCCCCTTAAAACTGCCCTTGTACTCCCTTATCGTCATAAGGTCGGCAAGTACCTGACAGGGATGCGCGTAATCGGTCAAACCGTTTATTACGGGTATAGAGCCGTATTTTGCCAAATCTTCAACTTCTTTCTGCTCGAAAGTGCGTATCATAATGCCGTCGAGGTAACGCGAAAGCACTCTTGCGGTGTCCTGTACGGGTTCTCCCCTGCCTATTTGCAAATCGTTGCTTGAAAGGAACAGACCGTAACCGCCAAGCTCGTATATGCCCACTTCGAAGGACACCCTCGTCCTGGTGGAAGCTTTTTGAAAGATTAACCCCAGCTTTTTGCCTTTGAGATAGTCCTTCTGTATGCCGTTGTTCCTCTCAAATTTCAATTGGTCGGCAAGGTTTAAAATCGATAAGATTTCTTCCCTTGTCAAGTCCTGCAACTTTAATAGATGTTTCATTCCGAAATTACCTCGTTTAATATTTTCAATGCCGTGTTTATTTGCTCCTTAGTTATATTTAAAGGCGGCAAAAGCCTTACGTTTTCGTGAGCCGTAAGCACCACCAAGCCCTTTTCCAGACACCGCGCCGCAATATCTCTTGCGGGTTTGGTTGTGGAAATACCTATCATAAGCCCCAAACCGCTTACGCCTTTAACGTTTTTTATGTGTTGCAAATTATGCTTGAAATACGCGCCCTTGCCCTGTACTTCCAAAAGCAAATCGGGCGTAAGTCTTTCTATAATATTCAGCGCGCCCGCGCACACGACGGGGTTGCCGCCGAACGTAGTTCCGTGGTCGCCCGCGCCGAAAATATCGCCGCATTTGCCGAACATAAGACACGCTCCAATTGGCAGACCGCCGCCAAGCCCCTTTGCCGTAGTTACTATATCGGGAGTAATGCCCGCCGCTTGGTAAGCATAGAGATAGCCCGTCCTGCCGTTGCCGCTCTGCACCTCGTCGCAGATTAAAAGTATATCGTGCTTGCGGCAAAAGCTTTCGAGTTCCCTTAAAAAGTCGACGTTTAAAACGTTTACGCCGCTTTCGCCCTGTATAACTTCAACCATAACGGCGCAAGTCTTATCAGTATAGTGCTTGAATATGCCGTCCATTGTCGGCTCGGCGTACTTAAAGCCTTCCAAAAACGGGTTAAAATACTTATGAAAACCGTCCTGCCCCGTAGCTGTTATAGTCGCTATCGTTCTGCCGTGAAAAGAGTTTTTTAGCGTGATTATTTCGTTGCGGTTGCCGTACCTCGTATTGCCGTACTTGCGAGCCGCCTTTATGGCGCACTCGTTTGCTTCCGCCCCGCTGTTGCCGAAGAATACTTTTCTTGCGCCCGTTTTTTTACAAAGCGCCTTGGCGAGCATAGTCTGCGGCTGCGAATAATAGAGATTGCAAACGTGCTGAATACTGTCGAGCTGATTCTTTACGGCGTTTTTCCACTCCGCGTCGTTTACGCCGAAAATATTTACGCCTATACCCGTGGCGCAATCTATATATTCCTTGCCGTCAAAGTCGTACAAAAGCGCGCCGTTGCCGCTCTTGAAAGCAACCTTGTAACGGGCGTACGTATTAGCTATGTACTCGCCGTCGTCGGCAATAATGTTTTCTTTGTCCATAAATACATCTCCGCTAAAATAAAGACTGATTTAAAAATAAATCAGCCGTTACATAAACATTGTTCCGCTACCCTCGTCGGACAATAATTCAATTAAAATAGAATGACAAACACGCCCGTCGATAATTACGGCTTTTTTAACGCCGCGACGGATAACGTCCTTACAACATTCAATCTTGGGAATCATTCCTCCCGATATTATTCCCTGTTTTATCAATGCGGGAATATCGGATACGTATACCTTTTTAATCAGGCTTTCGGGGTCGTTTTTATCCTCCAAAAGTCCGCGAATATCAGTCATAAGAATAAGACTTTCGGCTTTGAGCGCGCCCGCTATCGCCGCCGCGGCAGTATCCGCGTTCACGTTATATATATTGCCCTCGTCGTCGTAGCCGACCGTTGAAATTACGGGCACGTATCCGAGGGAAAGCATATCAACGATAAGTTGGGTGTTAATATCGGTAATTTTACCAACGTAACCAAGCTTTTCGTCCTGCATTTCGCATTTGAGCATATGCCCGTCCTGCCCGCTTATACCGATGGCTTTACCGCCGTTTTTACAAATAAGGTCGGTAAGCGACTTGTTTACTTTGCCTGCAAGCACCATACGGACGACTTCCGCCGTCTGTTCGTCGGTGTACCTTAAACCGTCTACAAACTTTGTTTCCATTCCCATTTTTTTAATGGTATCGGAAATTTCGGGACCGCCGCCGTGAACGAGAACAACCTTTATTCCCAATAAATTCAAAACAACAAGGTCGCGCATAACCGACGACTTCAATTTGTCGTCAATCATCGCGTTGCCGCCGTATTTTACTACGAGAATTTTATTGAAATACTTTTTAATATAGGGCATTGCCTCTATTAAAAATTCGGCTTGTTCCTGTTTATCCATATAAATTCCTGCGTCAAGTCCTGTAATCGCCGTTAATTTTAACGTAATCGTAAGTTAAGTCGCAACCCCACGCCGTAGCGGAAGAACTGCCCGTGTTCAGATTGATTAAAATAGTTACTTCGTCCTGCGAAAGCACCGTTTTTGCCTCTTCTTCCGAAAAATCCACGCCGTAACCGCCCTTGCAAACGCATATCTCGCCGCTCTTTGAAGAGAACGAAACGTCTACGGCGTTTACGTCGATTTTTACGCCCGCATAGCCAATAGCGCAGAGCACCCTGCCCCAATTGGCGTCCTCGCCGAACATTGCCGCCTTTACAAGCGACGATTTTATGACGGATTTGGCTACCGCCTTTGCCGTGCACTTTCTGTCCGCGCCTACTACGCGGCACTCAATAAGCTTGGTTGCGCCCTCTCCGTCCTTGGCAATCATTTTGGAAAGTTTAACGGTGCAGTAATTCAACGCCGCGCAAAAAGATTTAAACGCGCTCCCCTTGCCGCTTATCAACTCGTTGCCCGCAAGTCCGTTAGCCAAAATACAACAGGTGTCGTTTGTAGATTGGTCGCCGTCTACGCTTACCATATTGAATGAAGTTTTAACGTCCTCGGAGAGAGCCGTTTGTAACATTTCGGAAGTTATGGCAACGTCGGAAGTTATAAATATAAGGTTAGTCGCCATATTGGGGCAAACCATACCTACACCCTTGGCAATTGCGCCTATACGGCAGATTTTTCCGCCGAGCATAAACTCCACGGCAACCGACTTTTTAACGGTATCGGTAGTCATAATGGCTTCCGCGGCAAACTCGCCCGCGTCGCCCAGCCCTTGCCAAAGTTCGCCGAAATGTTGGCGCATAGGCGTTATATCCAGCTTTTGCCCTATTACGCCCGTTGAAGCGACAACAACGTCGCTTGCGGGTATTCCGCCGACCTCGGTTACAAGCCCGCACATCTCTTTTGCGACTTCTATGCCGTCGGCGTTGCAGGTGTTTGCATTGCCGCTATTACAAATTATAGCTTGCGCGTAGCCGTCGGTCAAGTTATTTTTAGTAACAACTACGGGCGCACCCTTTACAAGATTGCTTGTATACACGCCTGCCGCCGCCGCGCGAACCTCGCTGACTATTAAGGCAAAGTCCCTTTTTGCCTTATTTTTTCGTATTCCGCAGTGTATGCCGTTGGCTTTAAAGCCCTTTGGCGCGCATACGCCGCCTTGTATTTCCTTGATTTCCATAAAAACCGTTTAAATAAGAGATTGCCTTTCGTCCAGCCCGAACATAATGTTCATATTCTGCACCGCCGCGCCGGAAGCGCCCTTGCCGAGGTTATCGAAAACGCTTACAAGCACAATCTGTTCGTCGTTGCCGCCGACAAAAATTTTCAGCTCGTTTGTGCCTGCGCACATATTGGCGGGCAAAAACTGCGGAATTTCTTCCTCAACCTTAATAAAATTGCTTTCGGCGTAATAATCAGTGAAAAACTTTCTCACGTCGTCAACCGTATATTTTTTTGTAAGCAAACGGGTGAACAACGGAACCGTTACGCACATTCCGCAATAAAAATCGCAGATATACGGACTGAATATTGGTTTATTTGCGAGCCCGCACTCCCTTACCATTTCGGGAATGTGCTTGTGCGATAAAGTCAACGCGTATTCTCTGGGAGAGGACAGCGAGAATTCCCTGTCGCGGCTTTCGTATTGCGCAATTGCCTTTTTTCCCGCGCCCGAGTATCCCGAAACGGCGTGCACCGTAAAAGGATAGCCGCTATCCGCCAGCCCTTCTTTGACGAGCGGGGCAACCAACGAGATAAAGCCCGTTGCGTAACACCCCGGATTTGCCACCCTGTCGGCGTTTTTTATCTGCTCTCTTCTCTTTGAAGATATTTCGGGCAGACCGTAAACCCACTGAGGGTTTGTTCTGTGCGCCGTAGACGCGTCAATAATTTTAGTTTTACCGCCCGTAACCAAGCTAACGGCTTCAATAGCCGCCGCGTCGGGCAAACAAAGAAAACTTACGTCGGCTTTATTGAGGCACTCGCGCCGCGCGTCCGTATCCTTGCGCAGTTCTTCGGGAAGCGCAATTATGTTTACGTCGTCGCGCTTGCCGAGCCTTTCGTAAATTTGCAGACCCGTCGTACCCTCTTTTCCGTCTATAAAAACGTTTATCATTATTTGAGTTTCTTTTCGTCGAGCAACGCCTTTACCTTTATGGGCAACCCGAAAAGGTTTATAAAGCCCTGCGAGTCGGTCTGGTCGTAGCAGTCGTCTTCGCCGAAAGTCGCTATATCTTCGCTGTACAGCGAGTAAGGCGAAGTTATGCCCGCGCTGAAAACGTTACCCTTGTAAATTCTGAGTTTTACGTCGCCCGTAACCGTTTCCTGCGTTTTAGCGACAAACGCGTCGAGTGCTTCGCGGAGCGGAGTGAACCACTGACCGTCGTAAACCATTTCACCGTACTTTATACCTATTAACTGCTTGTAGTGCTGAGTTGCTTTATCAAGGCAAATAGATTCGAGCATTTCGTGAGCGGTATACAAAATGGTGCCGCCGGGGGTTTCGTACACGCCCCTCGACTTCATACCAACAAGCCTGTTTTCAACCATATCCACCAAACCGACGCCGTTTTCACCGCCGATTTTGTTTAACGCCTCAATCAACTCAACCGCGCCCATCTTCTTGCCGTTTACCGCCGTGGGAACGCCCTTTTCAAAATGAAGCGTAACGTAAGTAGATTTATCGGGAGCCTTCCAGGGAGATACGCCCAGCTCGCAGATTTTGTCGTAGTCCGGCTCGTTGGCGGGGTCTTCGAGGTCAAGTCCCTCGTGCGATAAGTGCCAGAGATTTTTATCCTTGGAATAATTGGTTTCCCTGTTTATTTTAAGCGGAATATTGTGAGCTTCGGCATAGTCGATTTCCTCGTCGCGGCTTTTGATATCCCAGATACGCCAGGGCGCGATTATCTTCATTTCGGGAGCGAATGCCTTTATGGAAAGCTCGAAGCGCACCTGGTCGTTGCCCTTGCCCGTGCAACCGTGGCAAATGGCGTCGGCGCCCTCTTTCTTGGCTATTTCCACAATGCGCTTGGCGATAATGGGTCTTGCGAAAGACGTGCCCAAAAGATATTTGTTTTCATATACCGCGCCCGCCATCATCGTGGGATAGATATAGTCCTCGATAAACTCCTTTTTCAAATCTTCGATATAGAGTTTTGAAGCGCCCGTCTTTATAGCCTTTTCTTCAAGTCCTTCAAGCTCGGTTGTTTGCCCTACGTCGCCCGAAACGGCTATAACTTCGCAATTATCGTAATTCTCTTTAAGCCAGGGTATTATAATCGAAGTATCAAGACCGCCCGAATAGGCAAGCACGACCTTTTTAATTTTCTTTTCCATAAAAAATTTACTCTTCCTCAAATTTTATGCCGCCTATTTGCGACCTGCAATATTATACAATATATAAAATTTACAAGTCAAGTAAATTGCGCTCTTATTTCAAATTTACAACATTTTGTTTGTGTATAAATTTACACAAGAAATTGAATAAAGTTTATAAATATACAATTTTTGCTGAATGTTTGAATATTTAAAAATCGCAAGTCAATAAAGCCGTATAATCGCGTCGTACGCTCGCAGCACTTTGCGCTCCGCTTCGTATTCGGGCATAACGCTTGAAAGAAGAGCGTAAAATTTAGCCGAGTGGTCCATATGCACGGTGTGGCAAAGCTCGTGCAAAATTACGTACCGCCAAGTACTTTCGGGCAACATAAGAAGTTTATAATTAAATGTGATATGCCCGTAGCGGTCGCAACAACCCCACTTTGCTTTATAGTCCTTAAAATTTACGCTTTGGCAACTGAAAGAATATTTTTGGCGCAGGCAAGTAAAAAGTTTTAAAAAATCTCCGCCCACATTCTGCAAATACAACTTTTTCAGATGTTTAGGCGTTTTCGCGCTAATGCCGTCATAGGAAAAACTATTCTTTTCTCCGATATACAAAGGCACGGCTTTTCCGCGGACTAAAACGCTTTTACAGGCGAGCACGTCGCGCAATGCGGCATTGTTGCCGTTGTTTTTTGCCAAACACCTCTCTACCCAGCCGAGTTTTTCGTTTAAAAACCTTTCTATCACGCTTACGGGCGTGCGCCGCGGGGCAAATACTTTAATAGTGTTGTCGCTCGTAACCTTAACGGCGATTGTGCGCCTGTCGGACCTTTTAAGCGAATATTCGTATTTAAACATTAAACGTTACGCGCATCTGCACGCGCAATTCTCCGTTTACCCTGCCTTCGGCTATGCAACTGCCGTCCTCCTGCCAGCTCTTATAAAAATCGAGCGTTTCTCCGTACTTGCTCTGCTTGACGTAGGTTATGCGCACGGAGGAAATATATTTGTCTTTAAGCTCTTCAACCGTAAAAGCGTCCATAAGAAAATCGGCGTACTTGGTATTGTTTACGTGATTGTAATGGTCGTAATCGGAATAAGAAACAACTTTGGAGTAAGCGGGCTTATCGCAGCTAATTTCCGGAATTTTAAAATTAGTTACTTCCGCCGAACGGAATTCGTTGTAAACCATATCCTCGCTGAACGCAACCGTGCTGGGAAGCATTGAAAAAGTTTTTAAATCGACAAGACACCAACGCGAAGTTGCAACGCCCACCTTTTCCCCGTTTACGTACAATTCGAAATCTCTGAAAACAATCAGCCTCTTTGGCTTTACGGGCCAGGTATGAATTGTAAGCACGTCGCCAAGCTTAACGGCGCGGTATAAATCTATATACCAATTTACCATAATGAAGCCGACATTTTTCGGCTGTAAAACCGAGTACCCGAAGCCCAATTCCTCTGCGGAAAGGCAAGCCGATTCTTCCATTAAAGAAAGCAGTGAAGAAAGCTTTAAATTATCCTGAAAATCAACGTCGGTATATCTTATCTCGTAATCTTTACAATGACGGTACATTTAAATTATACTCCCCAAAATAAATTTGAATAAGTATAGCACATACGCCCAAATTTGTCCATAAAATTCGCAAATTTGCGCTATTTATGTGTGGCATAGTACCATTTATTTTATTAAATTATTGACATTTATTGTATAATATGGTACAATATACACAATATACGGAGTAAAATTATGCAAGACGAAGATTTTAACAATTCCGAACGCGACAACCCTTACGAAATAAACGACGGGCGGGACGAAGAGCAAATTACCGCCCCCGCACAACCCGAACAAGAGGTTTCAAACTCTGAAACCGCCGAGACGGAAAGCGCGGAAGTTCAGGGTGAAACGGATACCGCGGAACCGCACGAAAACAATAAAAACGAGGAAGCTTCCTCCATCAGTTCCGACCTTATACGCGGGCACATAAACACTATTATTTTGCGCGCGCTGTACGAACGCGATAAGTACGGCTACGAGATAATGAACGATATCGAGCAAAAGAGCCACGGTCAGTACTCGCTTAAACAGCCCACCCTTTACAGTGCGTTAAAACGCTTGGAAACGCAAGGATACATAAAGGCATATTGGAAGACGGACGAAGTATCTTCGGGCGGCAGGAGAAAATATTTTACCCTTACCGAAAGCGGCAAGGAAATCACTGAAAAGAATTTGGCTGAATGGGAATATTCGAGAACGATAATAGACAGCCTTATTTCCGACAGGTCTTTTGATTTTTCGCAACCCGCGCCCACTCCCGTTGACTTTACCATACTGCGCAACTCCGTTTCAAGAGTCCCCATAGTGCGTAGCGACGAAGCCGACAGAGCGGCGCAAACTTCGGGCGAAGGCGCGGCGACAGTCAATAATGCGGAAAACGCCAACAACGCGGCAAATACTGCGCCGCAAGCGGCGCAACAGCCCTTACCCGCGGAAAGCCAACCCGCAGTTGCGCCCGCTCACCAACAGCCTACGGCAAGCCAAACAACGCCTCAGGAACAAACAATAATAGGTGAAGGCGCTGAACTGCAAGCAGTCGAACAGCCAATACAGCCTAAAACAGAAGCTGTTGAACCTGCCCTTGCACCCGCAACACCCGCACAGGCAGTTACGGCTACCCCCACTCAATCGGAGCGCGAAATAGCCTCGCAGGCGGAGGCGCGCAGACTTGCGCACGAAAACTATATGCGACTTATTTCCGAGCCCGTGCGCACCCCCGAACCCGTGCGCGAAAATATAGTCCCCAATTCGGAAAACGTAAACACCGAAAGACTTATTTACAATAACAAGCCCGAAACGGAACGCGATTATAAAAATCTTATCGACAGCATATTTAAAAGAGCGGTTACAAACGGAACGGTGCAGACGACCTTTGCGCCACCCCCTCCGCCTGCGCCCCAACCGAGAATTCGCCTTGTGGACAGGGGCAGAGCTGACGGCGTTGCGGTAGCCAGCTCTAACGGTTACGACGCGAGCGCAACGTACGCAACAAAGACCACGTACAACAAGGGCATAACGCTGTTGAAGTGCGCGGCTATCGTTCTTGCCATATGCGCCTTGGAGTTTGTTTGTAGCTTTATCTTTTTAAAGCAACTTAACACAACCTGGATATATCCTACCGTAATACTTTTGTTGGGCTTGATTCAGTTTAGCGTATTCGGAATTATGGCGTTGCGTGGTTACGGCAAAAACTGCGTAAGACCGACAACCAACAGCTATATCAGCTCCTGCGTAATTCTTACTATTATAGCGATTTTGATTATATCCGCCTCATCGTTCCTGCTGAATATCAACCCTACTTCGGTAAGCGACGTAATGAAAATGCTCGTTATCCCTTCGATAACGGCGCTGAACATAACGATATTTTCAATATGCTTTAAAGCGTTTTTAAAGTAACTTACACCCCGCATAAGCACAATTCCCATAAGTAATGAAAAACGAATAGCAATAAATAACTCTCGAACAAATTGTTCGAGAGTTATTTCTGCTTATAATTAAGCAAGATAAATTGAAATTTATAATCCTTAAAACTTAATTGCTTTTAATTTGTCCGTCTGTACAGTAAACGGTGTAATCGCAGTGAAAGATATTCCAATGTGTTTTTGCCATAATTGTATTCCACTGTTCTACTGTTCCCTTGAAAATAATTTCCGAAACAGACGTTTCGCGAAAAGCGTACTCACCGATAGACTTTATCCTCGCAGGCAAAGTTATGCTTTTGAGATTACTGCATTGCCGAAAAGCACAGCTTTTAATTTCAATAACGCTGTCGGGAATAACTACGCTTTCAATATTATCACACTTACGAAATGCGTATGAACCTATTTCCGTTACTCCGTCCGGTATAACAACGGCTTTCAAGTTAACGCATTCTTCAAATGCACGTGCCTTTATCTCCCGCAATCCATCGGGCAAATCTATCTTTTCAAGACCGATACATTCCCTAAATACAGACTCGCCGATAACCGACAGGCTCTGCGGAAGCTTGACGATTTTAAGATTTGTGCAGCCGATGAATAAATCTCTCGGCAACGCCGTAACGCCTTCGGGAATTTCAATACATTCAAGGCTGACGCAAGCAAAAAATGCGCCGTCTTTGAAAGTATTTACCGATTTCGGAATAGCTATGCTTTTAAGGCTTTCGCAATGGCAAAACGTGTAGGATGAAATTTCGGTAAGGTTTTCGGGCAATTCTATTTCGGCAAGGTTTTTGCAACCGAAAAACGCATAACCGCCTATGTAGGTAACGCTTTGCGGAATAACTACCTTGGTCAGACTTATGCAGTCCGTAAACGCCGAACCGCCTATGGTTTGCACTCCGTCGGGAATAGTGACCTCCGTAATATATTCGCGTTTACTGAATGCCGAAGCGCCTATTTCATAATAACCCACTTCGGATATGGCGGGCAAAGTTATTTTCTTTTGCTTACCGCTATAATTGATTAACAGTTTATTGTCCTCGTAAGCGTAAAACATAAAACCGTCGTCGGTTTTGGTTATTATGCTTTGCTCCGCGCCCGTAAAAACATTCAGCGCATAACTGCCCAAATAGCCGTGAGCGGTCGAACCTTTGGTTATTTCAAAGTCGGAATGATTATAAACAACGGCTATTCTCTCACAGAATTTGAACGCTTCGCTGTCTATACTCTCTACACTGCTTGGAAGCGTAACGCTTACAAGTCCGCTGCAACCGAAAAAAGCGCAGTCACCGATATTTTTAAGCCCTTCGGGTAGGGCTGCCTCTTCTAAACTTTCGCACCAACCGAATGCATAACCGTCAATAGAAGTTAACCCTTCGTTAAAAGTAACTCTTTCAAGGCTATTGCAATAGGTAAACGCACCGTAGTAAATGCGTTCCACACCAGAAGGAAGCGTAACGCTTGAAATATTACTGCCTTGAAAGGCATACATCGGAATTTTTGTAATGTCATCAGGGATTACCAAGTCCTTGACAAGCTCGCTGTTCAAATATAAATCTGCTCCATAACAAAACGGAGTTGCCCAATCGCCTTCAAAGCTTATATTACACCAAGCCGTTAAATCAGATATATAAACCTTTTTCAGCTTTTGGCAATTTGCAAATGCGTCCCAACCTATCTCGGTTATCGTATCGGGCAAAACCACATTTTCTATATTCGTGCAGTAGTTAAACCCAAACCGCTCTATCTTGGTTACAGGCTTGCCATTGTGCTCGGCGGGAATGGTCAGCGTTTTGGGATTTGTGCCGATATTCTTTTCAACGGAATATCCCACCACCTCGCCGTCCTTCTCTATTGCTTTATACCTAAGCCCGGAAGAGCCGAACAGAGAACAAGACGACAGCGACAGCGCACAGACGAATAACGCTATTATAGCCAAAAGCGCTATAAACAGTTTTCTTTTATTTCCGATTTTATCAAACATATTAGTTAGTGCCTCTAAATTTCTGTTTATCGCTCTGTTAAATTAGAATGTAAAGTCAAAGCGCACTTGCCTTGCTTGCAAGGTATAGTGCGCTATTCTTATATTCTGTTCCTGTGGTAAAATTCCCTATCTGAACTACGATTATTAGCGTCGTAGGTTTTACTAACTACTACTTATTTAGCGTATTCAACCGCACGTGATTCGCGGATAACGTTTACCTTAATCTGACCGGGATATTCGAGCTCAGCCTCTATTTTCTTTGCAATATCCTTTGCAAGGAACATAGCCTGCGCGTCGTCTACCTGTTCGGGCTTGACCATAACGCGAACTTCTCTGCCCGCCTGTATGGCGTAACACTTATCAACTCCGTTAAAGCCGGCGGCAATACTTTCAAGCTTTTCAAGCCTCTTTACATAGTTAGTGCCCGTTTCCCTTCTTGCGCCGGGGCGCGCGCCGGAAATTGCATCCGCCGCAGCAACAAGCACTGCCTCCATAGTCTTAGGCTCGCAATCGCCGTGGTGAGCGGCTATGGCGTTGATAACGTTTGCCTTTTCTCCGAACTTTTTGGCAAGGTCGGCGCCGAGTTGCACGTGGGTGCCCTCCTGCTCCTTATCCACAGCCTTACCTATATCGTGCAACAACCCCGCGCGCTTTGCAAGCGTTACGTCCAACCCAAGCTCGGAAGCCATAAGCCCCGCAAGCTGAGCGACCTCTACGGAATGCTTGTACACGTTTTGACCGTAGCTCGTTCTGTATTTAAGTCTACCTATTAGTTTTATCAATTCGGGATGCAAACCGTAAATGCCCACGTCGAACATTGCGCTTTCACCCGCGGCTTTAATTTCCTGGTCAAGCTCTTTCTTAACCTTGGCAACCGTTTCTTCGATGCGCGCGGGATGAATACGCCCGTCGGCAATAAGTTTTTCCAAAGTCAAGCGCGCAACCTCGCGGCGAACGGGGTCAAAACCAGACAAAATGACCACTTCGGGCGTATCGTCAACAATAAGCTCGATACCCGTGGCATTTTCCAACGCCCTTATATTTCTGCCTTCGCGCCCTATTATTCTCGCCTTCATATCGTCGCTGGGAATGGGCACAACCGAAACGGTTATTTCCGAAGCGTGGTCGGCGGCGCAACGCTGAACGGCGAGCGAAATAAGCTTTTTCGCTTCGTTTTGCGCCTCGTCCTTTGCCGTCTGCTCTATATTCCTTACCTGCAAAGCTACGTCGTGGCGGGCTTCGTCCAAAATCTCCTCGGATAAAAGTTTTTTAGCCTCGTCCTTGGTAAGCTGGGCAACCTTTTCAAGCTCCTGCACCATCAACTCGTGCTGATGATTTACCTTTTCCTGAGTCTTTTTAACTTCCTGTTCCTTTAAGACAAGGTCTTTTTTCTGTTTTTCAAGCTCCTCATTCTTCTTGTCGAGCGCGGACTCCTTCTTATCGAGGTTGTCCTCCTTTTGCATTAAGCGCTGTTCAAGTTTGTTAAGCTCGCTCTTTTTATCCCTCGTCTCTCTTTCAAATTCGTTCTTTAATTTAAGCTCCTGTTCCTTTGCTTCCAAAATGGCTTCTTTTTTAAGCGCTTTACATTCAGCCGTAGCGTCCTCAATCATCTTTTCGGAGCGCGCTTTAACGTCGCCAAGCTGACTGTCGATTTTAGATTTATACAGTTTGCGACTGAAAATCCAGCATAAAATTGCCGCGGCAGGTACTGCAACTATTGCAATGACCAATGTTACTATAAAGCCGACAAACCACGCGTCTGCGGCAAGGAACAGGGCGCTTACGTTTGCGTTTAACATAATAAGCCTCCCTGAATAAATTTTTTATATATCGGAGAGGGTATAACTCTCCCTAATATACCTTAAAACATTTTACAACAAACGCGTTTAAATGTCAATTTATTTATGTAAATTACCGTTGACTATTATAAAAAAAGAATGCATATATACAAAAGCCCGCAAGGTTATATCCTGCGGGCTATTTGATTATTCCAATGAGTTTAGCCATACGGCGGCTACCGCGTCGGACGGCATACGCCAATCGCCGCGCGGCGAAAGCGCCACGCTTCCCACCTTTACGCCGTCGGGCAGGCAAGAACGCTTGAACTGCTGGGCAAAAAAGCGCGCGTAAAATCTTTTAAGCCACTTTTTTATTTCCTCTTCGGTATATACGCCCTCGAATGCCGTATTGGCTAAATACAGCACTTTCTGCGGGCAAAAGCCCCAGCGTACTATATAGTACAAAAAGAAGTCGTGCAGGGCGTAAGGTCCTACCAAATCCTCCGTTTTCTGCGCAATCTTACCGTCCTTGTCGGGGGGCAAAAGCTCGGGACTTATTTCCGTTTCAACAATGTCTTTCAATACTTTACCGCACTCGCCGCCTATGAGGTCGGCTTCAACGCTAACAAGATGCTTTACAAGCGTTTTAGGCACGGAAGCGTTTACGCCGTACATTGACATATGGTCGCCGTTATAGGTCGCCCAGCCGAGCGCAAGTTCGCTTAAATCGCCCGTTCCCACTACAAGCCCGCCCGTTTGGTTGGCTATATCCATTAAGACGAGCGTGCGCATACGCGCCTGCGCGTTTTCGTAAGTTACGTCGCGGCAGGCGGGGTCGTGCCCGATATCCTGAAAATGCTTTAATACGGTTTCGCCGATAGGCACGGTCTTTAACGTTGCCCCAGAAAGCTCCACAAGTTTTTTCGAATTTTCAAACGTGCGCGCCGAAGTGCCGAACCCAGGCATTGTAACGGCGATTATATCCGTAAGGGGCTTGCCGATATTTTTGAACGCCCTGCGCGTTACAAGCAACGCAAGCGCGGAGTCCAAACCGCCTGAAATACCTATAACCGCAGTTTTAGACTTGGTATGTGCAAGGCGCTTTTCAAGCCCCTTTGCCTGCATAGTCAAAATGAGTTTTATGCGCTCTTCAAGCTTTTCCGCGCTTTCAGGCACAAACGGATGCATAGAAAACCTGCGGGAAAGCGTTCCCTCGGAATTATCCGTTTCAAAATCTACGCAGACGTAACCGTCCGCTCCGTTATCGCCGAAAAACGCGCTTGACGTTCGCCGCCTTTCGTTTTCGATTTGTTCAACGTCGATTTCGCCGTACAGTAGCGAGTTTTCGAACAGACGGCTCTCCGCAAGTACGCTCGCGTTTTCGCAGATTAAACTGTGCCCCGCAAAAACCGTGTCCATCGTACTCTCCCCCTCGCCGGCGTCGCAGTAAACGTATCCGCAAATAAGCTTTGCGGACTGCACGGAAACAAGCGAACGCCTGTACTCGGCTTTACCAATCACCTCGTTACTGCACGAAAGGTTGACTATAACCGTCGCGCCCGCAGGCGCGTGCCTTGCCGAAGGACTGTTCGGCACCCACAAATCTTCGCAAATTTCACAAGCGACTTTAAGCGAAGGGCAGTTTTCGGCGGTAAACAGAATATCCGTGCCGAACGGCACAATCCAATCGCCGATAGTTATGCTTTGAGTTTTGCCTTTAAAAGCCGTAAAGTGCCTGCCCTCGTAAAATTCGCCGTAATCGGGGATATTACTCTTGGGCACTACGCCGAGAATTTTTCCGTTACTGATTGCCACGCCGCAGTTATACAGTTTGCCGCCGCAGACAATTGGCGCGCCCAAAAACACGAGCGATTTTACGCCCTTACTTGCCTGCGCTATGTTTATTAAAGCCCTTTGGGTTTCCTCAATCAGCGCACGCTGATTGAACAGGTCGCCGCAAGTATAGCCGCTAACGCAAAGTTCGGGAAACACCGTAACCTGCGCGCCCTGCCCCGCGGCTTCCTTTAAGGCGGCGATTATCCGCCCGCAGTTATATTCCACGTCGGCAACCCTGATTGGAACGGTTGCCGCGCAACACTTAACAAAACCGTATTGCATCAGTCGTCCTTCTTAATAGATTGCCTGTGAGCCTGCCTTATTTTTTCTTCGAGTTCGGCTTTGAGCGCGGGGTTGGCTCTGAGGTGCTCCCTCATCTTCTCCTTGCCGTTAGCCACCTTTTCTTCGTTATAGTTGAACCACGCTCCGCTCTTGGTAAGCAAGCCGTACTCCAAACCGAGGTCAATCAAACAACCTTCCTGAGAAACGCCCTCGCCGTAAATAATATCGAATTCCGCCACTTTAAAGGGGGGCGCAACCTTGTTTTTAACGACCTTGGCCTTCGCCCTGTTGCCGATAATTTCGCCGTCGTTTTTCAGCGCGTCGGCTTTTCTTATATCGAGGCGCACGGTGGCAAAATACTTTAACGCCTTTCCGCCGGGGGTGGTTTCGGGGTTGCCGAACATAACGCCCACCTTTTCGCGCAATTGGTTTATGAATATAACGCAGGTTTTAGAGCGGTTTGTAATAGCCGTCAATTTTCTAAGCGCCTGCGACATAAGCCTTGCAAGCAAACCTACGTGCGTATCGCCCATATCGCCCTCTATTTCCGCCTTGGGTGTCAACGCCGCAACGGAGTCGACTACAATTACGTCAACCGCGCTCGAACGCACGAGCGACTCGCATATATCGAGCGCCTGCTCGCCCGTGTCAGGCTGGGAAATGTACAGCTCGTCAGTTTTAACGCCCAAAGCGTGAGCGTAAACCGCGTCGAGAGCGTGCTCCGCGTCTATAAACGCCGCAACGCCGCCCGCCTTTTGAGCTTGCGCTATTATGTGCAGGGCAACGGTCGTTTTACCCGAAGATTCTGGTCCGTAAATTTCCATTATTCTGCCCCTCGGAACGCCGCCTACGCCAAGCGCCAGGTCAAGCGAAAGGCAACCGGTGGAAATTACTTCCAACTCGGAATTTACCTTTTCGTCGCCCAACTTCATAATTGCGCCCTTGCCGTACTGCTTTTCAATCATTGCGATTGTAGAGTTGAGTGCTTTGAGTTTTTCGTCGTTCATTATATGTTTACCTCTGATTTATTTTAACTTTTTATAAGTGAGAAACAGCGCGTGATTTATAGCCGTTTCCGTTATCGTTTTTCTGTCGCCGTGGAAATTAAATTTATATACGGATATATCCCCGTCCACGCCCACTCCTATAAACGCAAGCCCCACGGGCTTGGAAGTGTTGTCCGACTTGGGACCGGCTATCCCCGTAGTGGATACCGCCACGTTGCACGTTTTACCGTCGTACAGCCCTTCCGCCATTTGGTAAGCCGTTTCGGCAGATACGGCGCCGCGCTGGCTCAAAGTCAACTCGCTTACGCCAAGCCGCGCCGTTTTGGAAGAGTTGGAATAGGTGTTAAGCCCCTCGCAATAAACTTCCGAAGCGCCCGACACGCTAACGAGCTTTTTACCCACGCCGCCGCCCGTAAAGCTTTCCGCCGTGCAAATCTTCATTCTGCGCAACTTTAAAAGCCGTATAAGCTGTTCGGCAAGAGTTATATCTTCGAGTGCGTAAATATAATCGGATAAAATTTTAACTATTTCCCTCACGCCCTCGTCAAGCGAAATTTTAGGGGTAGCCGAATCGTAAACGATTTCTATTCTAATATCGTCGTATACGTTTGTAACATTGAAGAACGCGCCGCCGTCCGGAAAGAGTTTCGAGGCCTTTTTCAGCGCCTCTTCCAACAACTTTTTCGGCGCGCCGACAGCCCTTACCACCGTACTTTCATACTTTAAATTGTATTTACCGTCTAAAATTTTCTTTATATCGTCCGTTTTCAGTCGGTTTTCGCAATTGTCAAACAGCATAAATACCGTGGTATCGATGCCGTTCATAACGCCGAGAGCGTCGAACGACGAACCGAGCCGCGAACAAAAAAAGTCGCCTATTGTATTTTGCATACTTAAAGGACAGAGAATAATTATATTGTCGTAATTCTTTATCCCCTCTTCAAAAGCATTTACTATATCCTCGGAGCGGTTAAAAGCGACCTTACTTATTTTGTCGCAATAATATCCGCGCTTAGCTAAACTGCTTATAAGCGAACTAACGGCTGTTAAATCGGTATTCCGCTTGTTGTCAAGCGCAATAAGGCAAATTTTGCCGTGCGCCCTCGCGCTTTTCATACCTTTAACACCTTGGCGTTTTTAACTATATAGTTGATACCTGATATAACCGTCAACAGCGTTGCCAGCGCAAATAAGCCGAGCCCTGCGTAATTTATGATTTTAACCGCAAGATGTTCCCCCATAAACTCACCCAAGCCGCCCGCAAAGAGCAAAACCAAAAGGCTTATAAGCTGGGTAACCGTTTTATATTTACCTATTTTATCGGCGGCGATAACTATGCCCGCGTCTGCGGCAACCATTCTGAAACCGCTTACCAAAAGTTCCCTGCCCATTATTACGGCAACGCAACAGCCCGCCGCAATCAACGCCCAACCACCTAAACCCAAGGTAAAGAAGTCGGGAACGGTTAAAAGCACTATCATTGCCGCGGAAACTAAAATTTTATCGGCAACGGGGTCTAAAAACTTACCCAAATTCGTTATTAGCTTGTACTTTCTCGCAAGAAAACCGTCTAAAAAATCGGTAAAGCTTGCAACGGCAAACACGCCGAGCGCGGCGAAATAGTGCCCCGTAAAATTAAAATAGAAAAACAGAATAAACACGGGAATCATCACCACGCGGGCAACGGTAAGTTTATTTGGCAAATTCATAACGCCCTTTCCCTTGGCAAACTTATAAAATTTGCTTTGCGTTACATCTTGCTCCCGCCCGCTTTCTTCAACGGTTTGATTTTCATTGTTCATTGCAATAGTCCTCCGTCTGCCCGTACATATCGTAACTGTCGCAGGAAAGTATTTTAACCTTACAGCTCTCTCCCTGCACGGCGTTAAGGGAATTAAAGTAGACTTTGCCGTCTATCTCGGGCGCGCTGAAATACGCCCTTCCGACAAAGCACCCCTTGTCGTAATCTATACCGTCGCAGACAACCTCTATCTCCCTGCCTACGTACGATGACAGAAATTGTTTTGAAATTTCTTGTTGCACAGCGTATAGCTTTTTTACCCTCTTCTTTTTAACGGAATAAGGTATTTGCCCCGCCATAGAGTACGCGGGAGTATCAGGCTCGCGCGAGTAGGCAAAAAAGCCGCAATTGACAAGCTTTGCCTGCCTTAAAAATTCGCACATCGCCTCTACTTCCTCCTCCGTTTCGGAAGGAAAACCGCATATAAACGTAGAGCGCACGGCAATTTGGGGAATTTTCCGCTTTAATTTGGCTAAAAGTTCAAGGTACTGCGTACGGGTTCCACGCCTGTGCATCAGTTTTAGCACCCTGTCCTCGCTGTGTTGTAAAGGAATATCGAGATATTTTATAATCTTGGGGTTGTCCCTTATTTCCCCAATAAGTTCGTCGCCGAGCATATCGGGATAACAGTAAAGTAATCTTACGCTCTTAATGTTGTCAAGTGTTGTCAGCTTTTTTAAAAAATTTACTAAATATTTTTTTCCGTACAGGTCAATTCCGTACCTCGAAACGTCCTGCGCGACCAAAATCAGCTCTGAAACGTCGCCCAACGCCTCGGCTTCCGCCAGAAGTTTTTCTTCGGGAACGCTTTCGTACCTGCCCCTTATTTTGGGTATCAGGCAATAGGAACAAAAATTGTTGCACCCGTCTGCAATTTTTAAATAGGCATAATGGCAGGGAGTTGTCAAAAGCCTTTCTCCACCGCTTATGTTATCGCCCAAACCCACAAAATTAACTCTGCCGTCAGCGTAAGTTTTTTCGAGAGCGTCAAAAAACTTGCCGTAGTCGCGCGTACCGAGAAAGAGGTCGGCTTCGGTAAGCACCGAGTACAGTTCGCCGATATATTTCTGCGGCAGGCATCCGCTTACGACAAGCTTTTCCAATTTGCCGCTACGGTGAGCGGCGCATTCCAATATTGTTTCAATGGCTTCCTTGCGCGCCTCGTTTAAAAAGGCGCAGGTATTGACAACAAGCACTTCGGCTTGCTCTATATCGTCCGTAATCGCGCAACCCTTAGCCTTGATTGCCGCCAAAAGTTTTTCGGTATCAACGCGGTTTTTATCGCACCCAAGCGAAATAACGCCGAATTTCTTGCGTGTAAAATCAATCATCAACGTCTCCGTATCTCTGCGTAAACTCCTCGCGCGAAAGCAAAACTTTCCTCGGCTTGGAGCCTTCGGACTGGGTAATGTAATTCATATTTTCCATCCAGTCGATTATCTTGCACGCCTTCATATAGCCAATGGGGAAACGGCGCTGAATCATAGAAACCGAAGCCTGATTACTTGTAACGCAGAATTTTAGCGCCTTTATAAAGGTGTCGTCCACCTTGGAAGCGTCGCCGCCGACATCATCTGCGGGCGCGTCGGAAACTTCCTCCTCCACCGTGTTGATAAAGTCGCTTACGCTCTGGTCAAAGAACGTTTCGTTGTGCTGTTTTACAAAATCGGTAACCTTCTGCACCTCGTGAGTATCGATAAAGCAACCTTGAATTCTTGCAAGGTCGGGATTTTCCGCCGAACGGAAATACAAATCGCCTTTACCGAGCAGTTTTTCCGCGCCGCCTATGTCGAAGATACAGCGGGCGTCGTCGAAAGAGTTAACTTTAAAGCCTATTCGCGTGGGCAGGTTTGACTTGATTAAGCCTGTAATACAGTCGACCGAGGGGCGCTGGGTAGCCAAAATAAGGTGTATGCCGCAGGCACGAGCCTTTTGAACAAGTCTTATAATTCTCGTTTCGATATCCTTTTTAGCCTGTAACATAAGGTCGCCGAACTCATCGAGAATAATTACAATCTTGGGCAGTTTTTCTTCACCCTCGGGCAAATGCGAGTTGTATTCGGTAAGGTTTTTTGTTGCAACGCCCTTTTCCGTCATCTCCTTGAAAAGCTGATAGCGGCGCTCCATCTCCTTTATCGCCCAATTGAGCGCCTTTATTGCCTTATCCACGTCGTAGATAATTTCGTTTATCATAAGGTGCGGCAACTTATCGTAGGAGATAAACTCAACCTGTTTGGGGTCTACGAGTATAAAACGCAAATCTTCGGGACCGTATTTATATAACAGACTTACGATAAGAGTGCTCAAACAGATACTTTTACCGCTGCCGGTTGTACCCGCGACAAGCAGATGGGGCATCTTGGTTATATCGGGACAGACCACTTGCCCCTCAACGTTTTTGCCGAGTGCGAAAGTAAGGCTGTTTGGTTTGGCGTTTAAAAACTGACTGCTTGCAAGCATACTTTTAAGCCCGACTACGCAACGCGAGGAGTTGGGCACTTCTATTGAAATTGCGCCCTTAGAGTAGTTAAGGTAGGCGTTTACGTTTTCCTTCATAAGCGCCATAGCAATCGCTTCCCTGTATTTAAGGGCGTTTTTAATGTTTGTTCTATCCTCTATTATAACGTCGTAGCGGGTAATAGCGGGACCTACCACAACGTTGGATATTCTGCTTTCAATGCGGTAATCGGCAAGCGTTTCACAAATAATTTGCTTGCTCTCCTCTATTTCCGCGGTGTTCACGTTGGTGTTTTCGGGATAGTCGTCCAAAATATCGAGCGAAGGACGAACGTACTTTTTCCACACGTGCTTGGGCTTTTCCTCGGCAACGGGTTGAGGTTTAACCACTTCCGTTTTCGGTTGCCTTGCCGCGGGCGCGGGTTCAGCCCTGCGTGCAGGTACGGGCGTTACGTCCTCGGGAACTATCTTTTCTTCCCTCTTATTTTCAAGCGGCTGTCTGCCGCCGTTCAACCCTTGATTGCGGGAAACAAGCGGAGTTTGGTCGGCAAACAAATTGCCTTCGCCGTCATCGTCAAACAAATTTTCCCTGCTTCTCTCGCGCCTCGGCGTCTGCAATGCGGAAACGTCGGGCTCTATCCTCCTCTCGCCGCCCAACCTCGGATTGGAAGAACTGAATAAATCGAACAGACTGTTAGACCTGCCCTGCGGCTTTTCCTCGGGTTTTTCAGGCTGTATTGCGGGCTTGGGAGGTTCTTCTGCACGCGCTATTTGTTCAGGCTTTATTTCTTCGGCGAACGGCGCGGGTCGTACGCTATCCTCTTCCCTATCGCTACTTGAATCTTCAAAATCGTCCCGCAAACCGTAAGGGTCGGAAGCGACCGCCGGAATAACGGGCGATTGAGCGGCATTAGAAGGTTCGTTGTGTTCCTGACGGACGGGGGCAATTTCCTCGTCGAAAGGAACGGAAGATTTGCTGTCGACGGTATACGTGCTATAATCTTCGTTCTCTTTTTCCTGATAAAGCGGCTGACTGCCAAGGCTTTCTACGGGTTCGTCGCCGTAAACGTACGAAGGCGTGGCGTTGCCGCCGCCAAACTCTTCCGCCTGCGCGGCAAAATCGGAAGTGTAAGTCGTGTCGGCGGGCGGCGTGGAATTACGCGATACGGGCGCCGAGGGGTTGCTTGAAAAACTGCGCAGATAATCGTCGTCGTTTTGCACGGGATGATTGAAATACGAATCCTCGTTGTAAATCATATTTCTGCGGTAACTTTCCGCCGCAAACTCGCCGTTTTCGAAGAGTATGCGCCTGCCGAGATTTTCAGGAGAAAATTTATCGGAATTTTTCTTTTCCTGACCGTCTGCGGCGTGCGCTTCGACAGTCTGCCGTCTATGCGACTTTTTGGGCGCTTCCGCCTGCTTTACGTTGGTTACTATTTCGTGATTTTCGTTTACCGTATAAAGATTATCGGGCTTTGAAACGTACTCTTCGGTTTGGGGCTGAGCTTCCTCTTCTTCCGCTTTTGCTTTACCCGCGTGGGCGCGGGCAACAACTTTGCCCAAAACTACGCCCTTTATAACAAAGAACGACAGCACGCCGAATGCGACGGTAAGAAGGGAAAATATAACGTAAGCGCCGATAAACGTGGTGCCCTTGGCAATGGGATAAACCAAAAGACCGCTTAAAACGCCGCCGAAAGAATAGCCCGCGTAGCCCTTTGAAGCGTTATTGTAGCATTGAGAGAGATATTTGCCGTAACCGCTCATTGAATACTTTGCGGTAGTTACGGAATGAAAGAGCATAAACAGCATTACGAGCGTTGCAACGACAAGCAATACGCAACGGGGATTAAGTTTTATTTTCTTTTCGAATACAAGCCATTCCCCGAGATATGCGAGCAACGCGACGATAAAATAAGAAGCGTAACCGAAAGTGCCGTACATTAGCGTACATACGGCGGCACCGAAACTCATAAATATCAAATCGTTGGTAAGCAACATTACCGTAACGAGAAGACAGAACAACAAAATCGTCATTCCGAGAGTTTCCTTTGTAAGAATATATGAGCGTTTGTCGTTATTTTTCTTTTTATCCACGGCTTAATCTCCGATTATGCGTTATCTAACAACTTATATTATATCATTTGCTATGCAAAAAGACAACAAAATGCACCGAAAAATATAAAAATAGCGGCCGCAAAATGCAGCCGCCGTATTAACTTTTTAAGCGGTAAAATCAAAGCTTGGATTTGCCTTCTTCCGCCGCCTGAATATTGTCGTTATTCCAGGAATACATACCGCGTATTTCCTTGCCTACCGCTTCGAGCTGGTGCGAAGCTTCCAACCCTCTCTTGGCATTGAAATGCGCCCTTCCGTTGTTGTTTTCAGCTATCCATTTGGAGGCAAAAGTGCCGTCCTGAATTTCTTCGAGCACCTTTTTCATTTCCTTTTTGGTCTCTTCGGTAATCAATCTCTTGCCCGTTTCGTAATCGCCGTACTCGGCGGTGTCGGATACGGAGTAACGCATAAGCGAAAAGCCGCCCTTGTAAATTAAATCTACTATCAGCTTCATTTCGTGTATGCACTCGAAGTATGCGTTTTTCGGGTCGTACCCCGCCTCTACAAGCGTTTCGAAGCCCGCCTTCATAAGCGCGGTTACACCGCCGCAGAGAACCGCCTGTTCGCCGAACAAATCGGTTTCCGTTTCGCACTTGAAAGTCGTTTCCAATACGCCGGCACGCGCGCCGCCTATACCCGCGGCGTAAGCCAACGCCGTTTCGAGCGCCTTACCCGTATAGTCCTGCGCAATTGCCACAAGACAGGGAACGCCCTTACCTTCCTGATACTCGCTGCGAACGGTATGACCTGGACCTTTGGGCGCAACCATAAATACGTCAACGTTCTCGGGCGGAACAATCTGTTTAAAATGAATATTGAAGCCGTGGGCAAACGCCAGAGCCGCGCCCGCTTTCAAATTTTTTTCTATGCTTTGGCTGTACACGCTTGCCTGTCTTTCGTCGTTTATAAGAAGCATTACAACGTCCGCCTTTTTCGTGGCTTCGGCAACCGTAAACACTTCGAAGCCCGCGGCTTGCGCCTTTGCCCAGGACTTGCCGCCCTCGCGCAGACCTATAATAACCTTTACGCCGCTTTCGCGCAGATTGAGCGCGTGGGCGTGCCCCTGACTGCCGTAACCGATAACGGCAACCGTCTTGTTTTTCAACGCTTTCAAATCGCAATCGGACTGATAATATATTTTAGACATAATGTTTAACTTCCTCCGAAATTCAAGTTTAAACATATTATACTCTTTACTGTGTTAAAGTCAAGCGTTATATTATTCTATTTGAATATTTTTTCAGAAAATTTGCATATTTTTATAATTTTATGTATATTCAGCCAAAAACCGCAATGCAACACGCATAAAAATGTATATCCGCTAACAGCTTTTACCCCTTATTATTCCCTTACTATCCCCCTCGCCACATCGTAAATATCGCCCGCTCCGAGAAATAAAACCGTGTCGCCGCGCGTTGCCGCCTTTAAAAAATTTTCTATATCCGTTTCGCAACCGCCGTATAGCGAGCGCTTTACCGCGCCTGAAAGGGTGAGCGCGCTGCCCGCGTCGTCGTAGTACTCCCTTGCGGCGAATGTTTTAAAAATTAGCAACTTCTTTATCGACGAAAGCACGAGGACGAACTGCTTAAACAGCGTTTTCGTACGGCTGTAAGTATGCGGCTGAAATACGACGAACAGCTCGCCCTCGGTAATGAGGCGCGCGGTTTTAACCGCCGCCTTAATTTCATTGGGGTGATGGGCGTAGTCGGCTATGCAGACTGCGCCGTTATAACTTCCTATTTCTTCGAAGCGGCGTTTTACCCCTCTAAAGCTTTTAAGCCCCTCGGCAATATGACGGAACTCTATTCCGCACCGCCGCGCCGCCGCAGTGGCGGCAAGCGCGTTTAAAACGTTGTGCTTGCCGTAAGAGGACAGCGCAATTCCGCCGAGTAAGTTTGTTCCTTCGTACGCGTCGAACGAAAATTTGCCGTTTGCGCTTCTTATGCGCTTGGCGTAATAGTCGGCTCTGTCGTCAAAGCCGAAAGTTGCACCCACGCACTCAGGCAAATCGCCGTAAAGTTTTACCGTGCTTTCCGCGCTTTCAGCAAACTGCAAATACGCTTTTTTTAAATTTTTAGCCGTTCCGTAACAGTCAAGATGGTCAGCGTCGGTGTTAAGAATCACAGCCACGTCAGGCTTCAAATACAAAAAATTTTTCTTGTATTCGCAAGCTTCGGTTACAAAGTAATCGTAACCGTTAAGATATGCGTTGTTAAATTTGCTGTCGTTGCCGCCTATATGCGCGGAAAACGCCGCCCCTGCCGCGTCAAATATGTGCGCAAGCATCGCCGTGCAGGTGGTCTTGCCGTGGCAACCGGCAACGGCGACAGTTTTTTTAAACGTACTGCTTATCTCGTATAAAAGCTTGCCGCGGGATACAAGAGTTTTATTTAACCTGCGCGCGCGCATTATCAACGGATTATTCTCTTGCAGCGCGTCGGTATAAACAATAACCTCGTAGTCGTCTATCCGACAGTCCAAACTGTACCAAACGGGTATGCCCGCACCCGCCAATCGCGCCGTGTATTCGCTTTCCTCCCTGTCGTATCCTCCTACCTTTTTCCCCGATTTATACAGAATTTCCGCAAGCGCGCTCATACTTACGCCGCCGAGTCCCAAAAAGAAAAAACCGTCAAATTCCGTCAAAATATTTTCTGCCATAATAAATATTATTATCCGCGCACGTTAAATATCACGTTTTTTAAAATTATTGGCGAAAAATGAAAAACGCGCCTCGAAAGGCGCGATAAATTTAAACCGCCGCACTATATACCAAGCGCGGCGGAACACTTCTTTATTTACTCGTCGTTATTTATTCGTCGTTGCGTCTGTTGAAGCGGTGCAACAGCTGTGCGAATTTAGGCACGGTCTTGTCCGAAGGACGCTCCACCTGAGGCTCTTGCACGGCGGGTCTTACAACGGGCTGTTCGGGCTGAACGTACTGTTGTACGGGAGGCTGAGGCTGTACAGGCTGAACGTTTCTTACAGGCGGCTGTACGGGAGGCTGGGGCGCCATCCTATGCTGGGGATAGTACGGCTCGTTCACCGACATTCTATTCTGGCTGTAAGTCTGTTGCGTATACAACTGCCCGCTCGTATAAGCGCGTTGCTGTTCCTCGTTTTGGGTATTTTCATAGCCGGGGAAACCCGTGGCGATTACGGTAATTTCAACTTCATCCTGTACGTTGGGGTCTATCCTCGCGCCGAAAATAATGTTCGCCGAAGCGTCCACTACGCTTCTTACGAGTTCCGCCGCGTCGGCAACCTCGGCAAAAGTCAAATCGTTGCCGCCGACGACGTTGAGAATAACGCCCTGCGCACCCTCGATTGTAGTTTCCAAAAGAGGACAATTCACGGCTACCCTTACCGCTTCTATTATCCTGTTATCGCCCTTGGCAACGCCAACGCCGAGATGCGCGATACCCCTGTCCTTCAATATTGTTTTAACGTCGGCAAAGTCAAGGTTAATCAACGCGGGGTTGACTATAAGCTCGGCAAGCCCCTTTATGCCCTGCTTCAAAATTTCGTCGGCAACGCGCAACGCTTCGACCATAGTCGTATTCTTGTCGACAACCGTCCTGATTTTATCGTTGGGAATAACAATGAGCGTATCTACGTATTTTTTGAGATTGTCCAACCCTTTCACGGTGTTTTCCATTCTCTTTTTGCCTTCGAACGCAAACGGCTCGGTTACCACCGCAACCGTAAGAATTTTTAAATCGCGTGCAATCTTTGCGATTACGGGAGCCGCGCCCGTACCCGTGCCGCCGCCCATACCCGCAGTAATAAACAATAGGTCGGTGCCCTTGATAATTTCGGTAAGGATATCCTTGCTCTCTTCCGCCGCCGCTCTGCCGACGTCGGGGTCAGCGCCCGCGCCGAGTCCTTTGGTCAACTGCGTGCCAATCTGTATTTTATTTTCACAGGGGGAAAGCGCAAGAATCTGCGAATCTGTATTGACAACGACGTATTCGGCGCAACTCATACGCGCCTCTATCATTCTGTTAATGGCGTTGTTGCCTGCGCCGCCCACGCCAATGACCTTTATTTTGGCCTTGCCTGAAATATTGTTATTTATAGCTGAATCGTTAAACATAAATTCATCCTCCGAAATCGTAAAAATTATTGCGCTTCATTGCCGCCGAGCGCGGCGTATAGCAAACTGAAAAGTGAAGAAAACTGCGGCTTATCGTAGTAGGGCACTTTGGGAGATATTACTTCCATAGGAGTAACCAGCCGCGAAGAGAGATGCTCAGTCGTTCCCCTTATAACACCTACGCCCTCGCCCGTGATATATATGGGCGCGCCCGTCATATCTTTTAGCGTAAAAGCCTGCAAACAGGTTTCGAGCATACCGCACAGCCCGTCCAGCCCTTCCCTTACAAGCTCGCGCAGAGCCGAAGCCTGATAGGCGTATTGCTTGCCGTCCGCGGTTACCTCCACGGAAGAGTTGCCGCCCTCCTTTGCGTTGAGGTTTACCTTTTTAATCAACTCCGCCGCAACCGTATAGGGAATATCAAGCGCCTCCATAAGCAAAACGGCAATGTGTCCTATGCCTACCGAAAAGGCTTCGCTGAACGCCACCCCGTCGCCGCGCACCACGTTGAACGTGGACGAAATAAATCCGAGGTCTAAGAGCAAGGTGTACGCGTCCCTGTTTTCGGGTTCGAAAAGATAGAGCGACTGCGCATAGTTTTGCGGTATCCAATGAAAAACTCTGATTGACGGAAAACCGCGCAAGGCGCGAATTACCGTATCGGTAAACGCGTTTTTGCAAACAAAGAAACTCAGTTTTGCGCGCAGGCTGTCGCTTACCATTCCCAAAGGGTTTGCAAGCCTGCGTTTATCAGACAATATGTAGTAAAGCGCGCCGCACTTTATGACCGTTTCGTCGGGAGCGACGGCGGGCACTGAATTATTTTTAATACTTACAAGATGCTTGCGGCTTATCTTCTGCGCGGAATGAAAGCTGAGCACTTTATCAGTTTGAACGGTTTCTATAAACTCGCAGGGAACGCCGACGTAAATTTCCTTTACGGGCGTTTCCGCGGAGGACGATATAGCGCCAACCGCCTTTTTGACCGCCGCAACAAAGTCGTCCACGTCAAGAATCTCGCGTTCGGCATAGCCCTCGTACGGCTGTGAATATTTACTCTTGATGATAAAAGTGTTGTTTACGCCCCTTTCGGCTATTGCCGCGCAAATTTCGGACGAGCGTATGTCCAACACCGCTACGCTTTTGTTACGCACTCTCTTTCTCCGCAACCGTAATAAACGGGCTTTATCCACCCATATTTTATTATATAATAGTGTAAGTCGATTGTCAATTAAATCGTTAAAAAAAATACGGTTCGCAACAAAAAACGAACCGCATTAAAAACCTTATATTCTATTTGTTCAAGAGGGACTGTATTTCGACACCACGCCGCCGTTTTCCTTGCTTTCGGCAACCGTTATAGTGCCGCCCGTGCGCTGAGCGTCGGAAAGCGAAGAGTATGTTTCGCAAGCCTTTTTTATCTTTTGCGCGCCATCCGTTTCCCATTCGCTTACGGTAATTTTAAGACCGTTGCGCAACACGAAAGTCGCAACCTTCAATTCGAGATATTTTTCCGCCGTTACGCTTTCGACTATCCTGCGGAAACAACCGAAGTTACTTTCGAATTCCCCGCACAGCGCGGCAACGCCTTCAACCTGCGTTTCCGCGCAACGCAAAAGCACGTCGGGGCAACCGTCTATTCTGTTTTTCGGCGATTCGTCGGCTTCGGGCACGGACTTTATAAGTTTGCCGCGCTCGTCGTAAATTTTGTAACCCGACAGCGTACGCAAAGCAAAGGTTTCCACTCGCTCCCTGATTACAACGTTTACCGTGCAGGGGAATTTCTTTTCGTAGCCGTCGACGGCAAGATATTCGTCCGCCGTAACCGTGCCGTAAATATCGTCGCTTCCCACAAACAGCAATCCCGAGCCTTTCAATTTATTAAGCCCCGAACGCACGGCTTCAAACTCTTCCTTATATGCGCCGGAGTAATCTATAAACGATACGTTTACGTTGCGCACGGATAAAATTACGCCCGTGCCTATCACGACCGCAATCAGAAAGACTATCGCCAACCCCGCCGCCATTACTTTTCTTATGTACTTCATTTGCCTTTAAACGGCTACGCGGACGATATCCCCTCCGATAGCCCTCAATTTATATTCGAAATCCGAATACCCCCTGTCGATATGGGATATATCGAATATTTCGCTTCTTCCTTCCGCCGCAAGCGCCGCAATTACAAGCGCCGCGCCGCCGCGCAAATCGTGCGCGATAACTTCCGCGCCGCGCAGTTTTTCAACGCCGTGCACAAACGCGTTTCTGTCTATTACCGTAACGTCCGCGCCCATCTTTTTAAGTTCGGGCACGTATTTATAGCGCGTTTCAAACAGATTTTCGGTTACAATCGAATTGCCGCGGCACACGCAACAGAGCGCCGTCATCTGCGCCTGCAAATCGGTGGGAAACCCCGGATACGGCTGGGTTTCTATACTCTTAACCGAGTTGGGGCGCTTTTCGCACCGCAATATTATTTTATCATCTTTCACCCTGATTTTGCAACCGTTTTCACGCAATTTATGTAAAAGCGAACTGAGCAATTCGGCGTTGACTCCGTTCAGCTGAATTTCCCCGCCGCACATAGCCGCGCCTATTAAAAAAGTGCCCGCCTCTATCCTGTCGCATATGGGCAGATACTCGCCGCCGCCAAGTTTTTCAACGCCGTCTATAACCACCGTGCCGCTGCCAGCGCCGTACACTTTGGCGCCTATGGAATTTAAAAATCTTTGCAAATCTTCTATTTCCGGCTCGCGCGCGGCGTTTTTAATAACTGTCGTCCCCTCCGCCTTTACCGCCGCAAGCATAATATTTTCCGTAGCCCCCACGCTGGGGCAATCGAGCATAATCTCGTCGCCTGTAAGTTTATCGCACTCGCAGGATATATAGCCGTTTGCTTCCGTAATTTTAACTCCGAGGCGTTTAAGTCCGTTGAGGTGCAAGTCTACGGGTCTTAGCCCTATGTCGCACCCGCCCGGATACGCTATCTTTGCCTTGCGGAAGCGGGATATTACCGAACCGAGAAGAAAAACCGAAGAGCGCAACTCGCGCGCGAGCACGCTCGGTATCTCGCAACAATCGGAAGCGGACGCGTCTATTACGATATCGTTTTTTACAAACGAAGCGCGGCAACCCAGACAGCTTAAAATTTTAACCATATTGTTTACGTCCGTAATGGCGGGCACGTTGCGCACAACAATGCGTTCGTCCGTCAGCACGCTTGCCGCCAATATGGGCAACACCGAGTTTTTAGCCGTTTGAATATTCACCGAACCGAAAAGAGCATTTCCGCCGTTGACAATGTACTTATCCATAACTACTCCCTGTATGTAAATAATAAAGCAGCCCGCAAGTACGAAAGGACGTTGCCGCCGTCCGTATTCGCGCGCCGTAAAGAATAAATGCGGCGGAACCGCCGTTATAAACTTAATTTCCCCCGCAAGTTATTCTACTTTATTATATGGATTTTCGCCCCGCCGTGTTAATTGGTGCGGGACACGCAGTACAGCACCCCCATTGAAGCCATAGTTATAATAAGCGAGGTATTGCCGCTGGATATCAGCGGAAGCGGCAACCCCGTGGGCGGAATAGTGCCGCTTACAACCAAAGCGTTGATTACCACCTGTATGCCGTACACCAAAGTTATCCCAGCGGAAAGCAAAAAACCGAACCTGTCTTTACAGCGGGAAGCTATTTTAAACCCGCGGAATACAATGAAGCCGCTTACCAAAAAGAAAATCGCAAGCCCGAAAAAGCCCAACTCCTCGCCCATAACGGACATTATAAAATCGCTTTCGGCAAAAGGCAGAAACCTGTATTTCTGTGTGGAATTGAAGAGCCCTACGCCGAACAATCCGCCGTTGCCGAGCGCGTACAGCGACTGTATGAGCTGATAGCCGTCGCCCTTTGGCGAAGCCCAAGGGTCGATAAACGCGCTCAACCTCTGCAATCTGTAAGGTTCGAGTATAATGAGCACGGGCACGGCGACAATAAAGGGCACCAGCACTATTGCGAAAGTCTTTAAGTTTGTGCCGCTTAAAAAAATCATAGCCAGCATCAACAGCCCCACGCACATTGTAATTGACATATTCGGCTCGGCGATAATCAACAGGCAGAAAACAACGCCGACAAGTAAAACGGGCAATACTCCGAGAAAGGTTTTAACCTTTAAATAGTTTTTTGAAAAGTACGCCGCGGCAAATATGACGAACGCATATTTGGCTATTTCCGAGGGCTGTAAGGTAAACGAGCCGAAACCTATCCACCTTGTAGCGCCGTAATTGGTAACGCCTACGCCAGGCACGAACACGAGAGCGAGCAAGATTACGGCGACAACCACCGCCGCAATTTTTAATTTGGCAAGCTTTTGGTATGGAATAAACTGCACGCCGAGAAAGGCGAGCGCGCCCACCGCCACGCCTATAAGCTGTTTTTTTACAAAGAAAAGCTTGTCGCCGTACTGTACCTGTCCCACGTACGAACTTGCCGAATAAATCATAAGGCAACCGAAGCCGACCATTAAAAAAACGCATATTAAAAGCGGGATATCTCCCGCTCTCTTTTCTTTGCCTGTTTTTTTAATTTTCATTGCGCAACCCTTCTACAAGCTTGATAAACGCGTCGCCGCGCTCCTCATATCCCGCAAACTCGTCGAAACTTGCGCTTGCGGGACTGAGCAACACGCTCTGCCCCGTCTTTGCGATAAAAGTCGCAAGACGTACCGCGGTAGAAAAATCGGCGCATAGCGAGAAGGAGAAAAAACCCGCCGCGGACGCACAGTCCATCATCTTAAACCTGTTTTCGCCGTATATTACCGCGTGCACCACTTTGCCGTTTAACAGTCTTTGGAAGAGCGGCGTGTAATCGTAGCCCTTATCTTTGCCGCCCAAAAGAAGAACCGTGGGGCGGGTTGCGCTGTCCACCGCCTTTACCGTGGCGTCCACGTTTGTTCCCTTACTGTCGTTTATGTACGTAACGCCGTTTACTTCCCCGACGAGCTGAATTCTGTGCTTAACGCCCTTGAATTTGCAAATCGCCGCCGAGCTCGCTTCTTTATTCAGCCCCAAAACAGCCGAAACCGCCGTGCAAGCCAAGGCGTTATAAATGTTGTGAAGTCCGCCCACCGTCATATTTTCCACGCCGAAATATTTTACGCCGTTGAAATATACCGAGCCGCCCTCCACGTACGCGCCCTCCACCTGTTGAAGAGCCGAAATCCAAACGACTTTGCCGCGCGTTACCTTGGCAAGCTGCCTTACCCTCTCGTCGTCGTAGTTGAGTACGGCGTACTCGCTCTCGCGCAGGTTGCGGATAAGCTTGCTCTTCAAAAAGACGTAGTTATCCATATTGTAATGGCGGTTTAAATGGTCTTCCGTTATGTTGGTTATTACGGCTACGTGCGGTCTTAAACTGAACAGCGTTTCCAGCTGAAAGGACGAAACTTCAACAAGCGCGAAGCTGTCGAAGCCGAGGTTTTCCACTTCGTTGATTAACGGATTGCCGTAGTTGCCGCAGGGAACGCCCTTTTTGCCGCAAGCCGCCAACACGTTTTCAAGCATTGATACGGTGGTAGTCTTGCCGTTTGTGCCCGTTACGGCTATCGCCGTAGCCCGAAGATAACCGGCAGCCAACTCCTCCTCGCCTATAATCGCCTTGCCGAGTTTTCTGAACGCGACGGGCAAAGGATTGTCGATTGGTATGCCGGGGCTTAAAACGAGCACGTCGCAAATGCCTATGGCGTCGTTAAGGCTTTCCGAATTCACGGCGACCGCACCCTTAGTCTGCAACGCGCCGATAACCTGCGCAACCTTGTCCGTTACCACGTCGTCGTAAACGTAAACCTGCGCGCCCCTGTTCAAAAGGAAATTTGCGCATCCTTCACCCGAACGCGACAGCCCTGCCACCAAAAACTTCTGATTACCGAAAAACATTTTACCTCACATAAACAACAAACATATTATTCCGATTAGCGCCGTAATCAGCGCGTACGCATAGGATATTTTACATTCCGTGTACCCCTTCATCTGAAAATGATGATGGAGCGGAGCCATTAAAAACACCCTGCGCCCTGTACGTTTATAATATATTACCTGCACTATAACGGATATGCCCGAAATTACAAACATAATTCCGATTACGGGAAGAAAGAGCGTATTGCCCGAAAACACCGTTACGCAGGCGATTAACCCGCCGAGCGCAAGCGAGCCCGTATCGCCCATAAATATACCCGCCTTATTTACGTTGAACAGCAAAAACGCCGACAACGCACCCACCGCAATAAAGCACAGGTTCGCCGAAGAATTTCCGCCCGTCGCTAAAATTACGCCGAACACGGCGAGATAGGCAAGGCTTGTCCCTCCCGCCAAGCCGTCGAGCCCGTCGGTAAGGTTTACGCAGTTTACGCTTGCAAGAAATACAAACAGAACAAGAGGAATAATTCCCCAATAGATATCGAAGCTGAAACCGCCGCCAAAAGGAACGTAGAGCTTTGTTATGCCGTTTACGTAACAGTAAACGGCGGCTATTACAGCTATCGCCAGCTGAAAAATAATCTTCTGATAGGGTTTAAGCCCCTCGTTTTCCTTGCGGTAAATTTTTAAAAAATCGTCGAGGAAACCGACGAGCATAAAGCCCGCCACCGTTATAAGCGTAAGGTTTACCGTTTTATCGCCGAAGCGGTAAAAAATGATTGCCGCCGCTATAAACGCGGTAATAAAAGCCAGCCCGCCCATAGTGGGCGTGCCGCTCTTACTCTTATGCTCTTTAACGTAACCGAGGATATATTGCCCCGCTTTCAGCCGCCGCAACAGCGGCATAAGTGCCGCCGTAAGCGCGAACGTTAGCGCAAACGCCGATAAAAGCGCCGTAAAATAAATTTTCATACAACTCAGCTTATAAGTTTTTTTATTACCGTATTGTCGTTATAACTGTGTTTTATACCCATAATTTCCTGATAATTCTCCCCGCCTTTACCCGCGACGAGCAAAATGTCGCCCTCCGCAAGGAGGTTGAGCGCATATTCAATCGCTACTTCCCTGTCAGTTACGGCAACGTACTTTTTACCGCACCGCTTAACACCGTTTTCTATCTGGGAAATAATTTCGTAAGGGTCCTCATAGCGCGGATTGTCGGAAGTTATAATAACGAAATCGGCAATTTCAGCCGCCACTTCGCCCATTAAGGGGCGCTTTGTCGTATCCCTGTTGCCGCCGCACCCGAAAAGGCAGTAAAGATTGCCCTTACACAGTTTTTTTAAAGCCTTCAACGATTTTTCAAGTCCGTCGGGTGTGTGGGCAAAGTCTACGAACACCTGCCCGCCGTTGTATTCCGCGGCGCGCTCCAACCGCCCCGACACTCTTTCCAAAGCTTCCAGCCCGTCGGCGATTACGCCTATTTCCACGCCGAGCGCCTTTGCGCAGGTTGCCGCCGCAAGCGCGTTGTATACGTTGTGAAGCGCGGGAAGCCGCATATTGATTTCGTAAATTTCATCCGACAGGTTGATTACGAACGAACTGCCGTCTATGCGCTCGGTTACGTTGACGGCAAATGTGTCGGCGGGATTTTCCAAGCCGAAACTAACGCAATCGGACAAGGATGCGGCAAGCGCCGCGCAAATAGCGTCGTCGGAGTTGAGCACGGCGATTTTACACCTGCCCTTTTCAAACAGCTTGCACTTACATTCCGCATACGACTGCATATCCTTGAAAAAGTCGAGGTGGTCCTGCGTGCAGTTTGTAAAAATGCCCGCCTCGAACGTAAGCCCGTGAATTTTGTCGAAGTAAAGCGCGTGCGCGGAAACCTCCATAAACACATATTCAACGCCGCTCTCCGCCATATCGGCAAACACGCTGTGCAAAAACAACGGGTCGGGCGTAGTCAATTCGGGTGATATAAATATATCGCCGTATGCTATGCCGAGCGTGCCTATTATGCCCGTTTTTGAATTGTTTTTGTCGAAAATGCTTTTAAGCATATGCGTAGTGGTGGTTTTGCCGTTTGTACCCGTAACGGCTACAAGTTTAAGTTTTTTGTCGGCATAGCCGTAAAACGTGCGTGCCACCACAGCCATAGCCGCGCGCCCGTCGCCGACAATTACGTACGGCAAGCTCGTTTCAATTTCCCTTTCGCATATAATTGCCGCCGCGCCGCTCTTTTCCGCCTTGGAAACCGCTCCGTGGGAATCGAACTTCGTCCCCTTATAGCATATAAACAAATCGCCTTCGCACACGGCGTCCGCGTCGGTGCAAAGCCCGCGCACATCCGTATCGGCGTTACCGCAAATTTGTTCGCACTGTAAATCTTTTAAAATATCACTTAATTTCATTTAACCCACCTCACTCGTACGGCTGAATATTTTTTATTTTAATTATGTCCTCAAAAATCTCTTTGGCAACGGGTGCCGCCACCGCGCTTCCGTAATACGTGCCCTGCGGCTCGTCTACTACGATTAGCGCAAGGTATTTGGGTGCGTTGGAAGGGAAAAAGCCGACAAACGACGATACGTATTTGCCCGAAGCTATGTGTCCGTCCTCGTATTTCTGCGCCGTTCCCGTCTTGCCGCCGACTTTGTAACCCTCTATATAAGCCTTTTTACCGCTGCCTTCTTTTACGACGCCTTCAAGCATTTCCGCAAGCATACGCGAAGCCTTTTCGCTTACGGGCTTTTGCTTTAACACGGGAGAATACTCCTCCACGGTTTTTCCGTCCGCAGAAACTATGCTCTTTAAGAAGTGCGGAACGTAGTAATTGCCGCCGTTTACCGCCGCCGCAGTTGCGCAGGCAAGCTGTAAGCCGCTTACCGCAACCGTTTGACCGAAACCTATTCTGGCAAGGTCGCAGTCCCTGACAAGCGAGCGCGGCACCAACATACCCAGCGCCTCGCCGTTAAAGTCCACGCCCGTAACGTTGCCCAAGCCGAAAGCCGACAGATAGTCGTAAAACTTATCTTTGCCGAGAGCCAACGCGATATCCGTAAAGCAGGGGTTACAGCTGTTGTTCAAGGCTTCGGCAAGCGTCTGGTTGGAGTGCTTGCCGTTGGAATGGTCGGACCAACACTTGATTTTCGTGCCGTCCACCGTCCTTGTGCGGCTTCCGTTGAATATGTACGAAGAAGAAAACGCATTGGAGTTACCGCGCAAATGCTCTTCGATATTAGCCGCGGAAGTTAGCACCTTAAAGGTCGAGCCGGGCTCGTAGATATCGCTAATAAGATTGTTACGCGAAAGTTGATTCAACTTTTCGGGGTCGTTTCTCGGCACGTCGTTCAAGTCGTAAGACGGATAATTGACCATTGCGAGAACGCCGAAGTCGGAAGGGTCGATAACCACGCAGGAAACGCGCTTTGCCCCCGACGACTGATAAACCGAACGCATAGCTTGCTCCGCCGAAAGCTGTATATCCATATCTATCGTCAGCCGTATGCCGTCGCCCGCGACCGCTTCGCGGTAAACGATTTTGGAATTTTCCGTTTCAACTCCCACGATATCGGTCGTATACGCAATTTCACCGTTTACGCCGCAGAGGATATTTTCGTAGTACTTTTCCACGCCCGAAAGCCCAGTGCCGTCGCTTGCAGTAAAGCCGAGCACCTGACACAGCGCGTCGTTATAGGCGTAAGTTCGTGAATTGTCGCGCGAATAGTACACGCCCGCCAAATCGTGCGCGGTCAGCTTTTCGACAAGCTGTTTATCAACCTGCCTTGCAACGGTTATTTCCGAAACTTTGCCGTTGGAAAGTTTTTCGAGAAGGGGCGTCGGGTCTATGCCCAGCGTGCTTGCTATTACGGCGGCGCAGTACTCGGCGTTTTTTACGGCGTTGGGGCGCACAAATATGCTGTAAGTAGTTTTATTGCCCGCAATCAGCTGACCGTTCCTGTCGGTTATCTCCCCGCGCGCCGCGATTACGGGAATTTCCCTGTTCCACTGGTCCGCCGCTCGGTAAACAAGCTCGCTTCCCCACACCGCCTGTATGTAGAAGAAGCGGGCGAAAATAATGCAAAAAATAAAGGCTATTGCCAAAATTGCTGACAATAACCTCTTTTGTAAAACAGTTACGGAAAAACCTTTCTTATCTATTTTCTTATTCTCCGATAGAGTTTTATTATATTAAATTATCCGATTGTAATTTTAATGACTGATACTGTTATGAATTATTTCTTCAACCGAAGAATTTACGCCTGCAAGCGCGCCCCTCACTGTGGTTATACTGTCCTGTACGTGCGTTATGTCCGCATTGAGATTGGCGATTACCGCGGAGTTGACTATAACGAGCGTTAAGAGCGCCACAACCACTGCGACGAAAACGGCAACGATTATTTTTTCCCTCTTGCCGAAAAGATGCGTTCTCTTATCGGTAGTTTCGGAAACTTTCTTCTCTTCCGCCCTGCCGAGCGTCTGGTACTGAATAGTCGTAGGCGTGGGAAGGGAATCCTCGTTCTCCTCTTCCGCGGGCGCGAATGCCGCAACTTCGGGCTGAGCCGCAACGGCTTCTTCCCTTCTTACGTTTACGGCGCTGTCCGCGCGGAAAATAGCCGCGTCAGCCCTTGCGTTTTCAACATAGTAAGGGCGCGCGGGAGCAACGCTCTCCTGAACGGCAACGGGTTCTTCGGCTTGCACGCGACCGAAAACGTCCTCGATTTTGTTATCGGGGTTTATAAGTCTTTTATATGTATCTCTGATGCGGGCGTTATGCTCCTCTTCCGCCATAAAATCAATGCGGGAAGGAACCGCGCATTCCCTAAGTCTTTCGTTGGTTGTCGGTCTTTCTAAAACGGGTGTATCGACTGCCATTGTCTTTCTCCTTGTCGCCTTATCAATTATATTATTCTTTCGGCTATCCTCAGCTTTGCGCACTTAGAACGGGTATTCAGCGCAACTTCATTCAACGTAGCCACGGTTGGTTTTTTTGTTATTATTTCTATCTCTCTCTTTTTACCGCACACGCAGACGGGTAAACTCTTGTCGCATATGCAGTCAATCTCCATTTCCTTAAACGCTCTCTTTACAATTCTGTCTTCAAGCGAATGAAAGGTTAATATCGCTATCCTTCCGCCTTTTTTCAACCTTCGGGTAAGCCCCGTTACGCAATCGTACAGCCCGTCGAGCTCTTCGTTTACGGCTATTCTCACCGCCTGAAAACTCTTTCTTGCCGCAGGTCCGTTTTGCTGAAACTTCTTGGGGATACTGCTTTCTATTATATCTACAAACTGACCGCAGGAGGTCAGCCTTTCCTTTTGCCTTGCCTTTATCACGTTTGCCGCTATCTGGCAGGCAAACCTCTCTTCGCCGTACTCTCTCAAAATTTCGGCGATGCGCTTTTCGGAAAATTCGTTTAAAAGCGTTTCGGCGGTAAACGGGGACGACTTGTCCATCCTCATATCCAAAGGAGCGTTGGGTTTCATATAGGAGAAACCGCGCTCTTCGCAATCGAGCTGGTAACTCGATACGCCGAAGTCGAGCAATACGCCGTCCACCTTATCTACGCCCGCCTTTTCGAAAGCCGATGAGTAATCTTTGTAGTTGCAATTGAAGATTTCGAACCGACCTTTAAAATCTTTAAGCCTTTCGGTTGCCGCGGCAATCGCGTCGGTATCCAAATCGGTTGCAATCAATCTACCGTCGGGCGCGCTACGCTTCAATATCTCGTATGAATGTCCCGCGCCGCCAAGCGTTCCGTCGAAGTAAATTCCTCCGTTCTTTACGTTTAAGCCCTCTAAACACTCTTCGAGCATTACGGGTAAATGCGAAAATGCCATATCAGATGCCCAAATTCTTTACGATAGTATCGTAATCGACGGGCGAGTTGTTGAAGTATGCATCGAAGCTCTTCTTTGACCATATCTCCACGCGGGAGCCGGCGCCGCAGATAACCAAATCTTTATCCGACTTTTCAAGCCCTATGTGAGCGCGGAGTTCGGGGCTGAGCACCAATCTGCCCTGCTCGTCTTCCTTTATGGGAGTAATGGTTTTTAAAAACTCCCTTGCGCTTCTCTGTCTGGGGTCGCCCAGCGTAATTCCCTTAACTTTTTCGAGAATGGCTTCAACTTCTTCCTTGGGATAAACGAATATACAGCTGTCCGTACCCTTGGCAAAATAAAATTCTTTGCCAAGCTCTTTTTTAAGCTTGGCGGGAATTCTTATTCTGTATTTTGCGTCGAGCTGGTGATTGTACTCACCGGTCAGCATTGCCATATTTTTATTCCCTTTGCAATTGGTGTTTTTATGATAACATACCGCCTGCCCACTGTCAACCACATTTTAAAAAAAAGTTAAAATTTTTTGAATTTTTTCAAAATTTTTTAATTGATACTTTAATCAAACGTTTCTATTCCGAACAAACATTTTACTATACGCGCATTTTTATCACAATTTCCACGCAAAAAAGTTATTTTAAACGCGTTATGCGGTGAGTGGTCAAAAATCCCTGCCCGTGGCAAAAAGTGGTCAACCATCCCTACTATTTCCGAAAAACGGCTTGCCGTCCCAAAAATACCGTCGTAAACTGCGCATTTATACCTGTTTTGAATCTGCTCTTTTACAAAGGCGTAATGCGTGCATCCGAGCACAACGCTGTCGGGTGAAAAATCGGGCAGTAAACCTTGCGGAAGAACGGCGGGAAGAGCGAAAATATTGCGTTCGATATAGTCGGCAAGACCACTACAACCCACCGCCGCCGTATCCGCGGGCGCAAAGCGGGAAATAAGCTTTTTAAACGGCGCGCTCGACACCGTTGCCTCGGTTGCCAGAACAAGACATTTGCCGCCCTTTTCAGCCACCTGTTTAACGGCGGGCTGTATGCCCACAACGGGAAACGGAAATATCTTTCTTAGGCTGTCGATACACTGCGCCGTAACCGTATTGCAGGCGATTACGAGCGCGGACGGACGCAATTTTTCTATACCGTCCAAAGCGTTTAAAGTCAGCCGTAAAATTTCTTCCGCCGACCTGTCGCCGTAAGGCACGTTTTGATTATCCGAAACGTAATAATAATGCATTTGCGGGGCGCGCCGCGCGCATTCGCACAGCAAATTCAAACCGCCTATGCCGCTGTCGAAAACTACCGCAACGCCCTCGCCCTGCTTCGATTGCTTTACCATATAATATAAATATTAAAAGGCGCAAAATAATATTAAAAAAATTGTAAAAGGCGTTCAAAAACAGTTTACAAGCATTGTTTTTTATGATAAAATGACACAAGATTTAAAGTTGATATCACCTAAAAAGGAGAAAATAGACCGTGCCCAATATAAAATCAGCCAAGAAGCGCACATTAGTTACCGAAAAGAAGACCGAGCAGAACAAAGTGGTAAAAACTCAGGTTAAAAACCACGTTAAGAAGTTCCTTGCAGTTGTTTCCCAGGGAGACAAGGCTGCCGCTACCGCTCTCTTCCCCGAAGTGTGCTCCACTATCGACAGCGCAGTAAGCAAAGGCGTTCTTAAAAAGAACACCGCGGCTAACAAAAAGTCGGGTCTTGCCAAGAAGCTTAACGCAATGGCGTAACCTAATTAAAGAATATTTCCGGCACGGACAAAAGTCCGTGCTTTTTACTTTTTAAAGGCAGTAACTCCACTGCCTTTTTTTGATATATTTTTTCATTTTCGGTCAAAAAAATTTTAAAAATTATCACTTTTAATAATTATTAAAATCTATTGACATTGCGCGCCCCTGAATATATAATTTTAATCGCGTTTATTTTTACTAAACATTTAGTTTATTTTTAATAACCGTTTAGCAAAATTAAACTAAAAGGTTAGTACGGGTGGTAATATGGAGATAGGTTCTAAAATAAAGCGGTTGCGACAGCAGTTAAACCTTTCGCAATCGGAACTTGCCGACAGGTGCGAACTGACGAAAGGCTACATATCACAATTGGAAAACGACTTGACGTCCCCTTCTATTGCAACGCTTATGGACATACTGTCCGCGCTGGGCACAAGCCCTTCGGAATTTTTTAAAAAAGAGGACGATACCCGCGTTACCTTTTCGGAAAACGACTTTATTGAAAAGCACGAGGACGGAATGGTATTGAAGTGGATAATACCCAACGCGCAGAAAAACGAAATGGAGCCCGTGCTTGTAGAATTGCTTTCGGGCGCTTCCACCGCCGTCGATTTCCCGCACGAAGGCGAAGAATTCGGGTACGTGCTGGAAGGTAAAATTTGCGTCGTGCTCGGCGAGAGCAAATACGTTTGCAAAAAGGGCGAAACTTTTTACTATGCGGCAAACAAAGCGCACTCTGTAAAAAACATAGGAAAAACTGCGGCAAGGCTTTTATGGGTATCCACGCCGCCCAACTTTTAAGGAGAGAATAATATGAACGCCAATAACATCATCGAACTTATAGACGTTAAAAAGGAATTCGACGGCGACACCGTTGCGGTAGACAACTTCAACCTCGAAGTAAAGAAAGGCGAATTTGTAACCTTTCTCGGTCCGTCCGGTTGCGGCAAAACGACCACACTGCGTATGATTGCCGGCTTCGAACTCCCCTCTTCGGGCAAAATTCTTTTAAACGGCGAGGATATAAGCAAGCTCCCCCCCAACAAGCGACCCGTAAACACGGTTTTCCAGAAATACGCGCTTTTCCCCCACCTGAACGTTTACGACAACGTTGCGTTCGGGTTGCGCCTTAAAAGAAACGAAATAGCCGTTGAAGGCAAAAACGGCGAAGCAAAGACGAAAAAGGTGCGTCTGAGCAAAAACGAAATAGACAAAAAAGTTAAAAAGGCGCTTGAAATAGTCGACCTCGAAGGCTTTGAAAAGCGAAGCGTTTCCACCCTTTCCGGCGGACAGCAACAGCGTATTGCCATTGCGCGCGCAATAGTCAATCAGCCCGAAATTCTGCTGTTGGACGAGCCTTTGGGCGCTTTGGACTTGAAGATGCGCAAGGAAATGCAAATCGAGCTTAAAAATATGCATAAGCGGCTTGGCATAACCTTTATTTACGTTACCCACGACCAGGAAGAAGCGCTGACGATGTCCGACAAGGTAGTAGTTATAAACGACGGAGAAATACAGCAGATAGGCACTCCCACCGAGATTTATAACGAGCCCGTAAACACGTTTGTAGCCGACTTTATAGGCGAAAGCAATATTTTTAACGGCACAGTAGTTGGCAAATTGAAAGTTAAATTCTGCGGAGCCACCTTTGCCTGCCTTGACGATTTTGAAATAAACGAGCTTGTAGACGTCGTCGTACGCCCCGAGGACATAAAGATTTGCGCGCCCGCCGACGGTCAGCTTAAAGGCAAGGTAATCTCCACCGTTTTCAAGGGCGTTCACTACGAAATAACCGTAGAAGTCGGCAAATTCGAAATAGTCATTCAAAGCACCTCCTGCGCCGAAGTGGGAACGACCATTGGTATGAGAATAGAGCCGGACGGCATCCATCTTATGAAAAAGGTATATACCGTAAACAAATACCACGGCGTTATAACCAAAAACAACACGGTTAAATTCGGCGACGGTGAATTCGAGTGCGACGTTACACAGCTATACCCCGCCTCGCACCTTGACGAAGAGGGCTACCTGATAACCGCGCAGGGCGAAAAAATAGACCTTACCGACGTTGAAGTGGAAGTTGAAGTTGACACGCACCACATTGAAATGAGCGACGACAAGACTGCTGGCGGCGTTACGGGCAACATAATTTCTATGATTTATAAGGGCGACCACTACCGCTACATAGTCCGCACGGCGGAAAACGAAGAGGACTTTGTTCTCTCCTGCCCCGACCTGTGGAATACGGACGACCTTGTAAGCCTGATTATAGCAAAGGAAAATATCAAGCTTAAACTTAAAGTTACGGAGGTTGACAAAAAGTAATGAAACTGCGTTTTTCGCGTAGCCAGCTGTGCCTGCCGTATGCGGTATTTTTGATACTGTTCGTAATTGCGCCTTTAATTGTAATCGTATATTACGCGTTTACAAACGGACAGGGAAATTTTACGTTTGATAACTTTGTAAACTTTTTTTCAAACGGCAACACGATAGGCACTCTGTTTTACAGCCTTTTCCTTTCGCTTACCACAACCGTAGTATGTCTTATAATAGCTTACCCTACCGCCTACATACTCGCGCGTAGCGGATTTAAAAAGCAATACGTTTTGCTTATGCTGTTTATCCTGCCTATGTGGATAAACTTCACGCTGAGAATAACCGCGCTTAAAGAAGTTTTAACGGCGATTGAGGGAAATATTTCCCTCTACCCCTTTTTAAACTCGGTAATAGGAATGGCTTACGACTTTCTGCCTTTTATGATTTTGCCCCTTTATACCTGTTTCCAAAAACTCGATAAAAGCCTGTTGGAAGCGGCGGCGGACCTGGGCGCAAATAAATTTTCGGTATTTTTGCACGTAACCCTGCCCCTCTCCGTTCCCGGCATCGTATCGGGAATTACAATGGTGCTTTTGCCCTCAATGACCAACTACGTTGTGCTCGATATGCTGTACAACAGCACTTACATAATGGGCAGTCTTATCGGCAGTTACTTTAAGGCAAAAGATTGGAACAACGGCTCTATGATTTCGCTTGTGCTGCTTGCAATAATTTTTATAGTAACGCTTATCACAAACAAGTTCAGCGACAAAGACAACGACGCGAGGAGGACGATTCTATGAAAAAAGCATTCTCCTGCGTGTGGCTTGCCTTAGTGCTTTTAATGATGTATGTACCCATACTCATACTTGCATTTTACAGTTTTACCGACGCAAACATTGTCGGCGGGCACATTTCATCGGGCTCGGTTGCCAATTACGCCACGCTATTCAAAAACGAAGAATTGCGTAAAATGATAGGCGGCACGGTTGCGCTTGCGCTTGGCTCGGCGCTGATAGCTACGATACTTGCAACGCTGGGAGCGATAGGCGCGCACTATTCTAAACGCACCCCAAAGGCTATTTTGGACGCGGCGAACCAGATACCCGTAGTAAACGCCGACGTAGTTACGGGCTTTTCGATATGCGTGCTCTTAATCATACTTTTAGGCATAGGCAAAGACACGTACGTTCCGCTGGTTATTGGGCACGTTGTGCTTTGCACCCCCTTCGTTTACCTATCGATTAAACCCAAGCTTAAACAACTTGACAACAATCTTTACGAAGCCGCCCTTGATTTGGGCGCTACTCCCGCGCAGGCTCTGTTTAAAGTTGTGCTCCCCCAATTGATACCGGGTATACTTTCGGGCTTTATGCTTGCTGTAACCTTATCGCTTGACGATTATTTTATTACCACATATACAAAGCCGTCCACCTTCAACACCATAAGCACCTACGTTGAAAACGCCGTAAGAAGCGGCAGAACGGAAGTAAAAACGGCGCTTTGGGCACTTAGCACGGTGATTTTCCTGCTTGTTGTTACCATTGTCGTAATTATGAACGTAATTTCATTCAGGCAAAAGGAGAAAAAACGCAATGAAAAAACCGCTTAAAATATTTACGGCTTTTGCCGCCGCCGGAGTGCTGTCGATGGCAACCCTTCCCCTTGCCGCCTGCTCGAATAACCAGACAGAGCTTGTTTTAAGAGTTTCCAATTGGGAAGAATACATTGACTTAGGCGGTTGGAAAGACGACGAATTGATTGATATAGATAATCCGTTTTTACCCGATTCGGAAGGAATAATTGGAAATAACAGCCTTATAGACGATTTTACGGAATGGTTCAACAGTGGAAACCACGGCTTTACAATCAAAGTCGAGTACTCCACTTTCGGCACAAACGAGGACCTTTATAACCGCCTGAATTTAGGCGACACGTACGACCTGATTTGCCCCTCCGATTATCTGATTATGCAACTTTTGAACGAGGGCAAAGCCGAAAAATATTCGGAAAGCTTTCACGACCCAAGCATAGAAACCAACTACTACGCCCGCAACGTTTCGCCGTATATTGACGGAATATTTGAAGAAAACGGCTGGAAGGAATACGCCGCCTGCTATATGCTTGGCACGACGGGCATAGTTTACAACCCCGAAATGGTTACCCCCGAAGACGCGTCAAGCTGGTCGGTACTTAAAAATTCAACTTATAAGCGGCAGGTTACAGTAAAGGACAACGTAAGGGACTCCTACTTCGCCGCCCTCGGCATACATAACGCGGAGGAATTGCTTTCGGACGAAATAACCGAAGAAAGAAGAAATTCGCTTTTAAACAGCACGGACGACGAAACGATTGCAAGCGCGCTGGAAATTTTAAAGGATATTAAAAACAACGTTTACTCCTTTGAAACGGACAGTGGAAAATCGGATATGATAACGGGCAAAGTCGTAGCCAATTACCAATGGTCGGGCGACGGCGTATACATAATGGACCAAGCTGACGAAGACGAAACAAACCCTGTGGAGCTGTGGTATTCCGTCCCCGACGAGTGCACCAACCTGTGGTTTGACGGCTGGATAATGCTTAAAGACGGCATTGCAGGCAACGAACAGAAAAAGATTGCCGCGGAAGCGTTTGTAAACTTTCTTTCCCGCCCCGACAACGCAATTCGCAATATGTACTATATCGGCTACACCTCCGCCATTGCCGATGACACGGTTTTTAACTACCTCGATTGGAATTACGGCGCGGTGTTCGACCCGGAGGACGATTATTACGACGGTGAGCTATTAGAAATATGCGAATATGATTTAAGCTACTTTTTCGGCGAAGGATACTCCATTTATATAGACGCAAGCCAGATAGAGATTGACCTTGAAAATGCAACTCCTCAAAAATTAAAGCTCGGCGAAGAATACGGAAACGATACCTATTACCTTGTGTACCCCACCCCCGAAAAGGTAAGCCGCGGGCGGCAGGTTTTTGCACAATACCCGCACCGTAGCGTAATTGACAGAAGCGTTGTAATGCTTGACTTCGGCGACAGGCTGAGCGCCATTAACAGAATGTGGATAAACGTAAGATGCCTTGCCGTTAAAGATTTTAACCCCGCCGTAGTATGGTCGGTTGTCGGTATATTACTTGCAGGCACCGTTGCAATAATTTTATACAGGTTCCGCTATCAGATATTTTACAGACGACCCGACAAAATTTTTACAAATAAAAAGTAAGTTAAAAGCGCGCTTTATAAAGCGCGCTTTTCTCTATTTTATTAAGCAAATTTAACTAAAAATAATTGATTATGTTACGCATAGTACTTAACATTTAATTGAAAGCATTGAAATAAATAAAAATTTTAGTTAATATGAACTTTTCAGTTGTCAATTGGAAAGAGTAGCCTGTTTCACCCCGTTAATAAACGTTGTTATTCTATATCTACAAAAACCCGTACCAATATTCGCTACTATATTTAAGCCGTCGATATTTGCATTTAATTTAGCGGTATAAATTTGAAACGACCGCAACTCGTCAACTGTTTTTCCGTCAATGATAAGTTGTACATAACCATAGCCTGTTACAATCTGAACGGTATGACCGTTTACCGCGTCTGAAATATTTTGATGTAAGCCTTTAATACATAAAACTATAACAACTATAATGAAAACTATTAAAGGAAGAAATATTAGTATGGGTATTAAAAATACACTTCCGTCGGCAATTAAAAAATTTTGTATCATATTTACATCTCCTCCACTCTGTTATATTATAGTAATTTTAAAACCTTAAAGCAAATTTAAAGGCACACTATTTTTACATATTTACTGTAAAATTTACAGGTAATATTTTTTAATTAACCTTTATTTTACTTTTCTTTTTTAATATATTGTGGTATAGTATTAGTGTAATCGCAGGCGTCGCCTATCGGTATGGCGTCAGCTTCCCAAGCTGATTTTGGCGGGTCCGACTCCCGTCGCCTGCTCCACTTTGACACACGCATAAAGAGCGTACTTTTGCTCCACCTGCGTGTGTCTTTTTCTATGCAAATTGCTTTGTTATTTGCTAAGTTTTGCCTTAATAAGTTAAAAGCGCAGTCGTTGAAGCGACTGCGCTATTTCATTAAACTATTGCATCCGACATTGTATAGCCTTCCAAAGAGTCGGCTTTAACTTGAATACAAATGTACTTTAACGTCGTATCTGGCGAAGCAAAAAACTGTCTTTTCGCGTTAGGTGAAAGGCGCAACCAATCCCCATTACTCACTTCGATTTTTTCCCCGTCGATTTCTGCCGTTCCCTTGCCTTCCAAAACTGCATAAATCTCTTCGTTTTGCTTATGCGAATGAACGAACGGAACGCTTGCGCCCGCAGGCAACGCATTTATGCTTATCTCCGCGCCTGTAAGACCGAGCAGGTCGTGAAGTTCAATCCGAGCTTCTTGCTTAACGTTTACCTTGTCAAAATTTTTCATATTATTACCTCCGTGATATATTGTAGCCAAAGTATATCATAAAAGCGATAGCAATACCACAGCGTTACTTTTTAATTACCAAATAATAGATTAGTAACATAGTTTCATTTTTAAACTATTGACTTTTACCTAATTTTCGGTATAATAGATTTAATTTTTGAAGGTAGGTAAATTATTATGTTGACTAAGGACGAATTGCCCGACTGCCCTGTTGCAACCACCGTACAACTTATAGGCAATAAATGGAAACTTTTAATTATCCGCAATTTAATATATAAAGGAAAACAGCGGTTTGGCGATTTTCTTAAAACAATTCCCGCCATAAGCAAAAAGGTTTTGACGGACGACTTGCGCGCGTTAGAGGGCGACGGGCTTGTAGAAAGGCAGGTTTTTGCCGAAGTTCCTCCACGCGTTGAATATTCTTTAACTACCCTTGGACTATCGCTGAAACCAATTCTCGATGCTATGTCTGAATGGGGAACGGATTATAAAGCACATTTATAAATAATCAATTTTCATATGTACGCCTTGGAAATTTAGTAACTGTTTAAATGCAACTAAATTCTTTACGTTTTATTTTTTATTGCGCGCTTCAAAACTTGTTTAATCTATAATTTTCGCTATTCCGTTTAAAAACCTTTGATAATGGTAAAAACTTACGCGGAGGCTAAAAAAATGAATCCTATAAACGAAAAATGCAAAAGTTTACAAAACAATTTTTTACCGCTCAGAAAAATGTATCCTAAAAGCTACAACAAGGATAATACTTCCCCCTACACCAAAACGCGCGTAATACTTATGAACGGCACCGAGTTTGAATCCCAGTGGTTTATGCATCAGTTTGCAAGGCATTGCGACGAGCCTGAAATATTGCAGGCTTTGGCTGTTGTACGCCGTCAGGAACAGCAACAGCAAAAACGCATCAGCTGTTTAAAGCCTATTAACGAGAGCATTCTTGAAACTACCATTGCATACGAACAGCTTGCCGTAGATTTAACCGCCACGCTTGCCCGCAACGAAAAAGACGAAAATAATATAAAAGCCTTAAATTTTGCGCTTTTAGAGGACTTTGACCACCTTTACAGATACGCAAACCTTTTAAAGATGGATAAGGGAATCGACGCGGACGTGCTTGTCGGCAAATTTACGGAAATTATGCCCGGTCGTCCTACCATAGCCGAACACCGCTATCCTTCCGACGATTTAAAGCCGCATATGGTTGCGGAAAAAGCCGACCTGTACACCAAACTGGTTGCTTCCACCATTACCGCCGCAGAACAACAGACAATGAATTATTATATGAACATTGCCCAATGGTATAAAAACGACTTGGGAAGAAAGCTGTATGCGGAAATAGCAATGATTGAAGAGGCGCACGTAACGCAGTACGAAAGCCTTAAAGACCCCAATATGACCTGGCTTGAACAGTGGGTTATGCACGAATACTGCGAGTGCTGGCTGTATTACTCCGCTATGCAGGACGAAAGCAACGAAAGCATAAAGAAAATATGGACCGAACATTATAAAATGGAAGTCAGCCACTTAAAGGCGGCGGTAAAACTGTTAAAGCAATACGAAAACAAGACGTTCGAACAGGTTTGCGGCAACGGTGAATTCCCCAAACTTTTGAAACTCGGCGGAAATAAGGACTATATAAGGCGCGTTTTGGGCAGTACAATAACATTGACCGCAGACGAGCTCGATTACCGCGATATAGTAAAAATACCCAACGACCACAGATATTTCAATTATCAGAAATATATGTCGGGCGACCCCGAGAGGAACCCCTCCCACTTGGTAATTGAAAAAGCCATAAAGAAATGGGGCAAGGACTACCGCTATCAGGATGGCGACCACCCCGTTAAGGAACTGCGCGACAGAAAGAATGACAACGTTAAAATTGCAAGAACCAAATAATTGCAAAACAGCCGAAGCTTAAAAGCTTCGGCTGTTCTACTTCTTTTTTCACTTATTTTCTTTTAAAAATTTTTTCAACTCCGTAAACATTGCTTTTTCGCCCTTCTCTGCAAGCAAAGTTAAAAAATATTCAAGTTTTTCCGCCGTTTGCGCGTTCATTTGCGCCTTATCCTTTCTACTTAAAAAATATTGCAAAGGACAATCGTTTGAATAATCTTTACCCTTGTAAACCTTGCTTGCGGCTATTCTGTCGCAAATCATTTCGGCAAGATATTTGGGAGGCATTTCAACGCACACAACGGCACCGTCCGCCCCCACGTCCGTCCAATACTCAAAATGGTGTTTATTCCTGCCCTTGTGATGAAGCCACGCCGCAGAATAACCAAAAAGCTCCCTCTCCTTTGCCTGCGGACTACGGTTGCCCTGATAGTATTTAGCTCCCGCAAAAAACTCCTGCGGAGAAAATTTAGACAAATCGTGCGTAAGCCCCCGCCATATCAGCCCCGCTTTGAAGCAGTTGCGCCTTACCTGTCGGCGGTGTCTGCAAACGGTGTGCAAATGCCTGAGAAAATGCATAGTCAAATTTCCACCGTCATACCGTCGTAAGCACCCAACACGCCGTAACTTTCGCTTACCTGTTCCACTCTTTCTCTCGAAGGTCGGCAGTTATGCGAAAAATGAGTAATTACGTATCCGGTATTGCCGTCTGCAACGCCCGCTTGCATAAGTCTACGCTTTATTTCCATATTGTCCTCGATACACATATGGCGCGTACCCGCGCGTGGAACAGCGTCTAAAAACGTACAGTCGAAAGTTACCAAATCGGCTTTTGCGCTATTTTCCGCCAAAAATTCAACGGACTTATCGCTAAGCGCGCCCGTATCGCACAGATGCAAATACCCTTTGCCCTGCCTTTCCACATAGTACAACAGCGCTTCTTCCGCCGTTCCGTGGTTAGCGGGCAACGTAAGCACGCGGTAATCGCCAATAACCAACTGCTGAAAAGCGCGCACAATCTTAACTTCGATATTTTCGGCTACGTCGCCGCGCATTTCCCTTGCAGTGCACTCGCAAAAAACTTTTTTAACCTCTTCGTTGCCGTAAATACGCAATTTTCTACCAATCAGGGAAGCGTACTTATAGCCGCGCAATATAAAATCGTGCGCGTAAAAGTGGTCCATATGCGAGTGCGTTACCAACAGGTATTCCAGCGACGAATAGTCCGCGCCGTAGTGCAGGGAATGCGCGTATGCGTCGGGCGGAAAATCAACTGACAATTTGCCGTCGATGAGCACCTGCGAACGAGTGCGGTACTCGGAAATACCTGATTTTCTTATTTCGTTGCAAAATTGACAGGAGCAGAACATTGCGGGCACACCCTCCGCCGCTCCCGTACCGAGAAAACTTATCTTCATAAAGTAATACAGGGCGAAAATTCGCCCTGCCTATCATATCTCTATTATAATGGTTACAGGACCATCGTTTGACTGCTTAATCTGCATATCAGCGCCGAACACGCCTTTTTTTACGGGTATTCCGTAACCCTTAAAAGTTTCGGCGCAATGCTCGTAAAGAGAGTTGGCTCTCTCAGGCGCTTCCGCCTCGGTAAAACTCGGTCTGTTCCCGTGCGAGCAATCGCCGTACAAAGTAAATTGGGAAATCAACAAAATTTCGCCCCCGACGTCCTTTACGGAAAGATTCATTTTACCGTTTGCGTCCTCGAACACGCGCAGGTTGACGATTTTATATGCAATGCGCTCCGCTTGCGCTTCAACGTCGCCCTGTTTGACACCCAGAAAGACGACCAACCCCTTATCTATCGAAGAAATCAGCTCCCCTTCGACGGACAGCGAAGCGTTTTTAACGCGCTGTGCAACAGCCTTCATTATAAATTATTTGCCTACGCGCGACATATACTCGCCGTTACGCGTATCGATACGGATAACGTCGCCCTCTTCCACAAACATAGGAACCTGTATTATAGCTTCCGTTTCAACCTTAGCATTCTTCATTGCGTTGGTTGCCGTATTGCCCTTTACGCCCGGCTCGCACTCAATAACTTTAAGCTCTACAAAGTTTTCGGGCTCTACCGAGAACGCAGTGCCGTGCAAGAATTTGATTGTTACGGTGTCGTTTTCCTTGATATACTTCAAAGCGTCTTCAACCTGGTCGAAGTTGAGCGTAATCATTTCGAACGACTCGGGGTCCATAAAATAATAGAATTCGCCGTCCGTATAGGAATAGGACATCTTTCTCGTTTCAACCTGAGCCGTTTCGAGCTTAGCCGTGGGGTTAAAGGTTATGTCGGACAAAACCTGACCCGTAACAACGTTTTTAAGCGTCGTTCTTACAAACGCCGCGCCCTTACCCGGCTTTACGTGCTGGAACTCGGTTACGGTATAAACGCCCTTGCCGTTATACTCAAACGTTACGCCTTTTCTGATGTCGCCTGCCAAAATTGATGCCATATAAATTATCTCCTTATAATTTGCGTAATTGAAATGACTTATAAAATAATAAGTTTTTTATCCGAATCGGTTAAACTGACAACGTTGCCGCCCGAAAGGGTTACCGTGTCCTCTATTCTTATACCCAATTTACCAGCTATATACACGCCCGGCTCGTCCGAAAAGACCATTCCGTCCGTAAACACACTTTCGTCAGACGGCGTAAGATTGGGGCTTTCGTGGATATTTATTCCCAAACTATGACCAAGGGAATGAGTGAAATATTTAGCCAAGCCTTGGGTTTCAAGGTAATTCCTTGCGAATGCGTCCCCCTGTCTGCCCGTCATTCCGCTGTGGAAATTTTGCTTTACCAGCATATGGGCGGTTAAAACCTTGTCGTATATTTCTTTAAACTCGGCGTGTTTGCCGTCGTCGCCGAATAAAAACGTTCGGGTACAGTCGGAGCAATATCCGTTTATTTTACAGCCGAAGTCAAGCAAAACCCCGTCGCCGAACCTTAGTTTAGCCGTTCCCGTTTCGTGATGGGGAACGCTTCCGTTTGCGCCGAATGCGCATATTGTGGAAAAGCTTGTGCCGCTTGCGCCGTTTTTGCGCATTAAGTATTCAAGCAGAGCGGCGACTTCGTTTTCCGTCATTCCCTCTTTTATTTGTCCGAGCAGTTGCAAAAATGCTTTATCCGTAGCCGAACAGGCAAGCGAAATATTTTTTACTTCCTCTTGGCTCTTTATCGCCATTGCACTTTTAAACGCATCTGCACTGTCGACAATTTTATATCCGCCTTGCAAGAATTCGGTATATTCTCTTGCCGTAAGCCTGTCAAGAGGCATACCCAAGCTACTATATCCGCGCAAAAGTTCTACAAGTTTCTCTCCGCGGGGATATTCCATTACCTGAATATCCCTACCTGCAAGAGCGTCTGTCGCCGCTTCGAAATATCTTGCGTCGGTATAGAAACGCGTGGAATTTTCGTCGGTTACGACCACTCCGAACGAGCTTTGAAAACCAGTTAAATAGAAACGCAAGTCCTCCTGCGTGGTTACCAAAGCCTCCGCGCCAACGGCGTTTAAAAGCTTTTTTGCTGTATTATTTACCATAATATTTTACCAAAAACATTCTTATATGTCAATACTATTGTATATTTCTTTCATTTTGGCGGCGTCTTCGGCTTGCGTTCCGTCCGACTCGCTTACGATATACGGCTCTAACTTCAACTGCTTCAAAGCCACGGCAAGCGGCTCGAACTCCGGTCCGAAAACGTTGTCCGAAAAAGTCAAATGCTTGACCTCGCCCTTAGCGCTGTACATAATTTTAGAAAAATGGACGTGGAAGTGCTTTACGCGCTCGTAGCCCAATTGGTCAACCATATATTCAAGGCGCAGTCGGTAATCTTCAACCGTCTTTAAACTGCCCTGTTCCCTTGCGTTTATATGCCCGAAGTCTATTGCAGGCAGATAGATTTTATCTATTTTACAGAACTCAACAACCTCTTCGAGAGTGCCAATCTGCGCAAGTTTGCCCATAGTTTCAGGGCAAAAATACAAATCTTCGAAACCGTTGAGATAGACGTAATCGCGCAATACTTTAAGCCGCTCGCAAGTCAGTTTTACAGCATCTTCACGCGTAGCCTTGCCCTGCGCCGCGGGGTGAAAAACCAACCTTTTACCGCCCAAAAGTTTTAAATATTTTGCACTTGCAAGCACGTAGTTATATGATTTTTGAGCCGCTTCATCGGCGGGGTTAGCAAAATTTATAAAGTATGGCGCGTGAACGCTTATTTCCTTACCGCCCTGTGCAAACGATTGCCCTATTTCCACCGCCTTATCTTCCGACATTGTTACGCCGCGACCGAAAGAATACTCGAAGCAGTCAAGATTAAATTTATTAAGATATTCGGGCGCCTGCGTGGTATGCTTGTACCCCATACCGTAAAAACTTTGGCTGTTGCCGCTCGGTCCGAATTTAATCAATTTTTTCTTCTCCGTCTATATAATCGGTAGTCTGTTCGGTCTGTTCCTCGGGTTCTGCCGCAAGCTCTTCAACAGGCTGTTCGGTCTGCGCCTCGGGTTCTGCCGTAACCTCTTCAACGGGCTGTTCGGTCTGTTCCTCGGTTTCTGCCGTAACCTCTTCAACGGGCTGTTCGGTCTGTTCCTCGGTTTCTGCCGTAACCTCTTCAACAGGCTGTTCGGTCTGTTCCTCGGGTTCTGCCGTAACCTCTTCAACAGGCTGTTCGGTCTGTTCCTCGGGTTCTGCCGCAACCTCTTCAACGGACTGTTCGGTCTGTTCCTCGGGTTCTGCCGCAACCTCTTCAACAGGCTGTTCTGTCTGCGCCTCGGGTTCTGCCGTAATCTCTTCAACGGGCTGTTCTGTCTGCGCCTCGGGTTCTGCCGTAATCTCTTCAACGGGCTGTTCTGTCTGCGCCTCGGGTTCTGCCGCAACCTCTTCAACGGGCTGTTCTGTCTGTTCCTCGGGTTCTGCCGTAACCTCTTCAACGGGCTGTTCTACTACCGCAGGCGCTTCAACAACTTCCTCCACAACCTCGCTTGACGCGTCGGCAACAACTACTTCTTCGCTAACACTCTGCAAATCGCTTTGCAACTGCGCGCTCAATGCCGAAGGAGATTCAAACTGTTCAATGTCGCGGATATAATCGATAAATCTTATAGTCAAAGTTTGACCGTACAAATCCCCGCTGAAACCTTCGAGATACGTTTCCAACGCTACGCGCTTATCGCCGAACGTAGGACAGGTGCCGAAGTTTGCAATGCCCTGATAATCGGTATCGCCAACAGTGCATTTAACGCTGTAAACCCCCTGCTTGATGGGATATTTCCAATCGGGATAAACAATATTCACCGTGGGGAAGCCGACTACCGAAGTACCTCTGCCCTCGCCCTTTACCACTTCGCCGCTGAGAGAAAACTCGCCGCCCAACAACTCGTTTGCGCGCGCGACGTTGCCCGCGTCAAGGCAGGACTTGATAAGCGTCGTGCTGACCTTATCGCCCCCTAAGGTTACGTCCTTAACGGGCATATACCAAACGCCGTTTTCATCGTCCTCGGCGTAATTTTTGAGCGTGGACGATTTGCCCTTAGCCTGCGCGCCGAAGCGGAAATCTTTACCGCTCATATACGCCTTAACGTTTATTTTATCCTCTATTTCACGCAGGAAATCAAGGGGCGCAATGGCTTTAAATTCTTCGTTAAATTCTACGGCAAGCACAAATTTTACGTTATACTGTTCAAGCAAGGCAATTCTTTCCTCGAAAGAATACAAAAGCTTATCGCTTTTGCCGCCCTTAAAGACCATAACGCCCAAATCGAGCCCGTTGATTTTAGCCTGTAATTTGGCTTTTTTCAACAACTCTCTATGACCGAGATGAACGGCGTCGAAGCACCCAAGAACTATGAGCGCGGGAAATTCGTATCCGTCTTTTCCGTATTCAACTATCGTCAGCATAATTTTGTCCTCACCTTTAAAATGCCTTCGGCGACCTCCGCCAAACCGTAAAATGATTTTTCTGCGTTATAAAGTTTATATAAACCGTCTTTGTAATTACAATTTACGCAAACGCCGTTAAAGATTTTTTTAGCCGTTTCCCCTTCGGCATATATACTTTCGAGCGGCAAAACACTGTCGCAAGGTATAAAATATTTATGTAAATTATCTTCGTCAAGCAAATCGGTAGATACTGAATTTTCTATCAAAAACGGTCCGCTCCTCGTCCTTTTCAACGCGCTCATCGCCGCAAAAGTACCGAGTTTTGCCGCCATATCCCTTGCTATGGAACGGATATACGTGCCGCCGCCGCACTCTATTTCAAAGGAAAATTCTCCGTTGCCAAGCCCGTTTAAAAGCTTTATCGACTTAACCGTTACCTTTTTAGGTGGCAATTCAAACTCAACGCCCCCGCGCGCCAACTGATAGCCGCGCTGTCCGTTTACGTTTTTTGCACTGTACTTAGGCGGCACCTGCCAAACTTCGCCGACAAGCGAAGGAATCGCTTCGATAATCTCGTTTTTAGAGGGAATTCTGCCGCCGTCGTTTAAAACCTCGCCCGTAGTATCGAGCGTATCATAATGCGTTCCGAAACGGAAAGTTGCAACGTACGTTTTTTCTTTTTTCAAAAAATAATCGAAGAGCCTTGCCGCGTTTCCCACAGCTACGGGCAGAACACCGCTCGCCATTGGGTCAAGCGTTCCCATATGCCCGCAGGGAGTATGCGTAAGCCGCTTAATTACGGCTACTTCCCTTGCGGAACTGCGCCCCTCCGCTTTGTTTACTATGATAAACCCCGTCATATTTGCTGATAAACCGCGTGAGTAAGCCGTTCAACCACCTCTTCGTATTCACCGAACAGCATACAGCCGCTGGCAAGCACGTGCCCGCCGCCGCCGAATCTTTCCGCCACGGCGTTTACGTTGACGCTTCGGCTACGCAAAGAAGCTTTATACTGATTTTTCCTAACTTCCATTAAAGATACCGAAACTTCCACACCGTCAATCGACAGAGGAAAATCCACAAAGCCTTCCGTCTGGCTTTTATCCGTGCCCGTTTCGGCGAAATCTTTCTGCGTAACAGTGAGAAATACCAACTTGTCTTCAAGTTCGAAACGCATTTTGCCGAGCACTCTGCTATACAACAGTGCGCGCGCCTTTGTCTGGCGGGTGAACATTTGATAACCAATATCGCAAATATCCGCGCCCTTTTCCCGCAGTTTTGCCGCAACCGAAAAGGTTTTTGCGCTTACGTCGCGGTGGGAAAAGTTGCCGCTGTCCGTCAAAAGCCCCAACGCAAGCAAATCGGCTAAGTCTTTTGTTATTTCAAAACCCGCCTCTTCAAAAATTTCGGGCATAATTTCGCAGGTTGCGGTACTGTCCGCAATAACGTAATTATATTTTGCAAATTTAGGATTGGAAATGTGATGGTCGATATTCAACGTTTTGCCTTTGAAAGAGCCAAACTGCGAAGAAAACGCCCCAAGCCTTGAAATATCCGCACTGTCAACCGACACAAACAAATCGATTGCGCTTATATCCACGGGCAAAGCGGTGTAATATTCCGCCATAGTATTAAAAATACACAGTCTTTCCGGCGGTTGCTCTTCAAACAGCATATATGCGTTTTTACCCTCGTTTTTCAAGGCGTTGCACAGGGCAAAACCGCTGCCGAGCGCGTCGCCGTCGGGGCGCACGTGGCAAAGCACAGCCACGCTTTTTGCTCTTTTTAATATTGCCGCCACTTCCGAAAGACTGTTGTTAGTCATTTGCGCCTCCGTTGCCGTCCTCGATTCCTTTAAGCAACTTGTCAATCTTATCGCCGTATTCCATACTCTCGTCCATAACGAAACGGAGTTCGGGAACAGTGCGTATCCTCAGCACTTTCGAAAGTTCGTGCCTGATATATCCCGCGTTTTCCACAAGAATTTTAAACGTATCGCGCTTCTTCTGCTCGTTGGGGTCGTAAATACTTACAAAGACCTTACAACTCTTCAAGTCGGGCGCAACGTCCGCGTTTATAATGCTTATAATCGCGCTCATAGCAGGATATTTGTTTCTCAAATCGGTGGAAATAACTCCGTAAATTTCTTCACGGAACTGACTTGACAGCCTTTCCCCTCTCAAACCCTTCATATTTTAGCCCTTCGGAGCAATCTCCTCGATAGAATAACACTCGATTATGTCGCCGACCTTTATGTCGTTAAACCCTTCGATTGCGCATCCGCACTCGTAATTGTAGTTTACTTCCTTAACGTCGTCTTTAAATCTCTTCAACTGTCGAACGTTACCCTCAACGACAAGCACGTCGTCCCTGTATATTCTCAGCTTGCCGCCGCGAATAATTTTGCCGTCGAGAACGTAGCAACCTGCGATGTTGCCGACGCCCGTAATTTTGAAAGTCTGGCGCACTTCGCACTTGCCGAGATAAACGTCCTGATACTTGGGCGTAAGCATACCTTTAAGCGCGGCTTCCATATCGTCGAGCAAGTCGTAAATAATTCTGTAACACCTTACGTCAATCTTTCCGCGCTCGGCGGTTACCCTTGCCTTAGCGTCGGGACGAACGTTGAAGCCGAGTATAATTGCATTGGAAGAATCGGCAAGCATAACGTCTGATTCTGTAATAGCGCCGGCGCCGCTATGAATGACCTTTACCTGCACTTCCTCGTTGGAAAGCTTTATAACCGACTGCTTAACGGCTTCAACCGACCCCTGCACGTCGCCCTTGATTATAAGGTTTAAGGTCTTCATATTGCCCTCGGCAATTTTTCCGAATACGTCGTCGAGAGAAACTTTGGAAGTAACTTTTACCATTTCGTCGCTTTCCTTTCTCTTTCTCTCTTCTATTACAGACTTCATTAAGTCCTGCGTTACGGCAAACAGCGAGTCGCCCGCGTTGGGTACTTCTTCAAAGCCGAGTACGAATACCGCCATAGACGGTCCCGCTTCCTTTACCGTTCTGCCTTTATCGTCGAGCATTGCGCGCACGCGCCCCGTAACCATACCTGATATGATATTGTCGCCCGTGTGCAACGTACCGTTCTGCACAAGCACGGTAGCAACGGGACCTTTGCCCTTATCGAGCTGAGCTTCAATTATTACGCCGCGCGCCTGTCTTTCGGGATTTGCCAAAAGCTCCTTCATTTCCGCAACAAGCAACACGTTTTCAAGCAACGAGTCTATTCCCTCGCCCGTCTTGCAGGAGATAGGGCAAACGGGAGTCGTACCGCCCCATTCTTCGGGCACGAGTTCGTGCGTAGTAAGTTCCTGTTTGATTTTTTCGGGATTTGCGCCCACTTTATCCATTTTGTTTACTGCAACTACGATGGATACGCCCGCCGCTTTGGCGTGGTTTATCGCTTCCACCGTCTGCGGCATTATGCCGTCGTCGGCGGCAACGACGAGTATTACAATATCCGTTACCATTGCGCCGCGGGCGCGCATCGCCGTAAACGCTTCGTGTCCGGGGGTATCTATAAACGTAATGCTTTTGCCCTTTACGCTTACCGAGTACGCGCCTATATGCTGGGTTATGCCGCCCGCTTCGCCGGCGGCGTTGTTAGCCTTTCTTATATAGTCCAAAAGCGACGTCTTACCGTGGTCTACGTGCCCCATAACGGTAACGACGGGAGCGCGCGGAACAAGGCTTTCGATTTCTTCAACCGTATCCGCCTGCTTTTCGCTGAGAATTTCTTCCGCCGTCTTTTCGGGTTTATATTCCAGCTCTATATCCATACTTGCGGCAAGAAGCGCGGCGGTATCGTAGTCGATGGACTCGTTTACCGTCTTCATAATGCCCTCTTTAAACAGCCACTTAGTAATTTCAACGGCGGACATACCAATCTTTTCAGACAGTACTTTTAAAGGAATATCGTTGGTAGTTACAACTGCGTGGTCGATTTTAATCGTCTGCGAGCCCTGATTTGACTTGGCTTTTTTAACCCTGAGCTTTCTGTAACCGCTCTTGTTCTCGTCAAAATCGGCAACCGTGGCGCCCTGCTGTTTAACAAGCGCGCGCTTGGAAATGGTATGCCTGTCCCTCTCCACATAAGTCTTTTCAAAACTCTGCTTCTTTTTATCCGCACCGAAATTCTTGCCCGCAGGCTTTGCGGGCTGAGCCGTAGCGGGCGCAACGTACTTTGCGCCGCCCGTAGGTCTTGAAGCGGGAGCGCCGTTGCGGGGCGCCTGACCGTACTGGGGACGCGCGGGTCTGTTGCCCGCCGCGTTATCCCTGTTTACGTAAGTCTTGGGCGGAGCTACGGGAGCTTTCGCCACTATATAGGAAGGTCTTGCCGGCTTTGCGGGTTTAACCTCTTCCTTTACGGGTTCGGCAACCTGTTCGGGCTTGCTCGCTTCCGCAACGGGTTTTTCTTCAACCGCCTTTTCCGTTTTAACTTCTTCCTTTACGGGTTCTTCGGTTATTACAACCTTCTCCTCCACAACCTCGGGTTCAGGCTGAACTTCTTCTATTACTCTCTCTTCGGTCTTCTTGGCGGCGGCTTCTTCCGCTGCCGCCGCTTCGCGCGCAATTCTCTCTTCCTCAGCGCGCTTTGCCAATCTTGCATTATCAAGCTCGGCAAGGCGTTTTAAAATATCGCCCGCCGTTCTCTCGGCTGCCGCAACCTTTTTAGAAAGTTCGCTTACCGTTCCCTCCGATAACATTTTAGCAATACTGACAATGTTTTCGTATTTTGCCATACCATCACCTCTCGGTATATAATTCGTAATCGCCGCCCGCGTTGGCGCAAATCGTGCGCGCAAGCTCGGCGTCCCTGACAGCCGCCAATTTGCAATCCTGTTTATGCACGGCGTTTTCCAGCCCCGCATTACAGACCATAAGCGGACAGTTAAATCTCTTTTTATATTTAAGCGCGAGTTTAAACGTGTTTTCCGACGCGGTAGAACATACCATAATCAGAAAAACGCCCTTTTTCAGCATATCAATCGAACCGCCGCCAAGCGTTATTTTCCGCGCCCGCAGGCAGAATCCGACGTAGGTTTCAACCTTTCCTGCCAAAATATTCCCCCTCGATTGCCGTATACACGCTTTCGTCTACCCGACAGGAAAATACCCTGTCCAACAGTCGGCTCTTTTTAAGCTTTGCTATACAGGCGGGATTGTCGCATATATACGCGCCCCTGCCGGAAGCTTTCCCTGAAAAATCAAGAAAAATCTTATCATCGGGGGTCTTTACCACCCTTAGCATATCCCGTTTTTCCTTGGCTTCGCGGCAAGCTATGCACTGCCTGAGCGGTATCTTTTTTAATTTGGGCATTTTATAAGTTTTCTCCGCCCTCTTCCTCTTCGCTTACGCCTATGCCGAGCTTCGCCGCCGCACTCTCGCTTTTAACGTCTATCTTCCAGCCTGTAAGCCTTACCGCAAGGCGGGCGTTCTGACCGTCCCTGCCGATTGCAAGCGAAAGTTTATCGTCGGGCACAACCGCCATAGCGGTATTTTCGCCTTCGAGCTGGGTTACGGAAATAACCTTTGCGGGCGACAGCGCCTTGGCGATAAATTCCAGCGGGTTCTCGCTCCAAGGAATTATATCGATTTTTTCGCCGTGAAGCTCTTCTACAATGGCGTTTACCCTTGCGCCCTTATTGCCTACGCAAGCGCCGATTGCGTCCACTCTGGCGTCCTCGGAATAAATTGCAATTTTAGTTCTTGCGCCCGCTTCCCTGCTCACTTCCTTAATGATTACCGTACCCTGCTTGATTTCGGGCACTTCCTCCTCGAAGAGCTTTCTTACCAAGCCTGCGGAAGAACGGCTGACGAGCACCTGCGCACCCTTGAAGCCGCTTTTTACGCGCTTTACGAACACCTTTATTTTGTCGTTTACGTTGTAAGTTTCGCCGGGCACCTGGTCGGAAGGAAGCATAAGCCCCTCAACCTGACCTTTGCCGAGTTCTACGTATACGTTTTTAAGGTCGATTTTTCTTATTTTGCCAACGACAAGCTCGCCTTCCTTATCGGAAAACTCGTTCATTGCGGCGTCGCGCTCCGTTTCGTGGAGCTTTTGCAGAATAACCTGCTTGGCCGTCTGCGCGGCGATACGCGAAAAATCTTTGGGGGTAAACTTTTCGGTTACCTTATCCCCTAATTTATAGCTTTTTTTAATGGCGCGGGCGTCTTCGAGCGATATTTCCAAATCCCTGTCCGCAACTTCTTCCACAACGGTTCTTACGGTAAAGAATTCGATAGTTCCCTTTTCGGGCACAAGTTTAAGCTCTACTTCGCCAACGGTGCCCGCGCTCTGCTTTTTACAAGCCGAAACGAGAGCGTTGCGGAGAGCTTCTATAAATATCTCCTGCGGGATACCCTTTTCTTTTTCCAAATCTGCAAGCGCAGCAAAAAAGTCCTTGTTTACCATTATGATTTTCTCCTCGAATTATCTGTAAGCGCGGCTCTGCGCGCTAATTCATTCAAATTTTATAGCTTTATTTATTTTTGCAATTTTATTGCGGGGAATTTTTACCGTTTCCTTCTGAAGGGCGACCGTTACGGAATTTTCGTCAAATTCCTCCAACACTCCCTCCAAAAACTTTTTGCCCTTTAAAGGCGCGTAGAGTTTAACCTCTACTTCCTTATTCCGGTTTCTCTCGAAATCGCGCGCCGTCTTAAAAGGTCTGTCAAGTCCCGGGCTTGACACGTTTAAAGTATACGGCTCGCCGTAGCTGGGGTCCAACTCGTCGATAGGCTCGAATATGGCGTTGTGGAATTTTTCGCAGGTATCGAGGTCGACCCCCGCCTCCGTTTCTATATACACGGTGAGCGCGGCGGTCTTTTCGTTGCACTCCACTTCGACGATTTCAATATTCATACCCTCGGCTATACCGCCGAGCATTTCGCCTATTTCAGCGACCGGTTTAAATTTCATATTTCCCCTACATACAAGTATTGAGTGCCTCGTCAAGGCACTCAATCTTAAACATAAGTATTAAGCTTGTACCTATTATAGCACGCCTATTTGTATTTGGCAAGTTTTAACATAGATTTGGCAAAGATTTTTTTATTTTTATAAGCTCTATGAATATTTTCGCCGTTACAAGCGCGTCGTCGGAAGCCCTGTGGTGATTGAAAGTAATTCCGAAATGGTCCGCCACCGTATTTAACTTATAATTCGACAATCGCAATAAGCTCTGCGAAAGCGGTATGGTATCAAAAATTTTACGTTCGGGCACATAACCGCATTGCGAACAGTAGTAATCTATAAATTTATAGTCGAAGTTGGCGGCGTTATGACCGACAAGATAACACCCGTCTATAAACTTGAAAAAGTCGGGCATAACCTTTTCATAAGAGGGCGCGCCGTCTACGGTCTGCTGGTCTATACCCGTAAGATTTATTATCTCTTGCGAAAGCTTTCTCTGCGGGTTGACAAAGGTTGTAAAACTTTCCTTTATTTCTCCGTCTATGACCTTATAGGCGCCTATCTCTATTATCCTGTCAATATTGCCCGCGGAAGGCGAGCTGTTCAAGCCCGTCGTTTCGAGGTCGAATACAACGAACACGTTGTCGGTAAGACACTTGGGCAGGCGACTGTCCACAAACAGATTGCTCTGCGTGTAGTCCATAAACGGCTCGGGAAACACTGTTTCGTAATACTTAGGCACGGGCTTAGAAGCGCGCTTTTCGGGTATAAACCCGTATGGCACCCTGCCGTAATCGATAAAATTGGCGGTAGGACGCACCGAGCCGTTGTAAATTTCGGTTTTGCAGGTGAGTACTACGCCGTCGCCAACGGCAAGTTTTTTAATCTTTTCTATACTCTTCTGCCTTGTGAAATATCCTACGCGTATGGAAGCAGTGGTATCGTTTACCGTAAAGGAATACATTGTCTTTTCCTTTCCGCTCGAAGTAGTTACCGTCCTTTCCCTTATATCGGTAATTTCACCGCAGATTACAACGCTTTCGCTTTCAAAATTCAAGTCGGCGATATATATGGCGCGTTGGTGGGCTACTCCGCCCTCCAAAAATGAAAAGTCGGCTATTTCGAACGACCTCGGAGGAATTTCATATTGAATATTTTCAGGCTTCTCCTCTATTACAATCTCGTCCAATTTGCTCTCCACCGTAACGCATTTACCCGTAAATTCGCCGCAGAAATGCTTTTTTAGCTCTTTGGCGATATTTTCGGCGATTTCGGAAGTATACGAAGACGCGTGTATGACCGCAACGGTAAAATAAAAGCCGCTTTCCGACTTTTCAACCTTAATATCCTCCAAAGTAATAAACGCCGCAAGCTGACGGTTGGTTTCGCCTATTATGGCAAGTATCTTCCTTGCCACCATTTCCGCGTCGGGAGTAAGTTTGGTTATGCGTAAACTGCACGAAAAAAAGTCGGGCACAAACTTGCGCACGGCATTTTTAGCCTTAGCCTCGTCCTCCCGCGTGTACGCCTTATCTGTTATCAGCGCAACTTCAACTTCGCGCTTGGCTTTTATAAGCGTAACGGATGATATTATAGCCGTATCAAGGGAAGGTATGTTCCTGACCTCCCGCAAAAATGTATCAGTCATTTATTAAACCGTCTAATTCAGCAAAAAATTCACTTTCGGCGTTTTCGGAAGGAACACGCCTTACAAGCTCCCCGCGCTTGAATATAACGCAGTATTCAGCCGCGCCTGCAATGCCTAAATCGCAGTCCTTCGCCTCCCCGGGGCCGTTTACTACGCAACCCATTACCGCCACCTTTAAAGGCTTGCATATATATTCAACGCGCTTGTTTACCTTTTCGGCAAGCTCCGTAACGTTCCACTGACATCTACCGCAGGTAGGGCAGGAAATTACGTTTACGTAATTTTTATCGAGTCCAACAGCCCTTAAAAGCCTGCGCGCGGCAACAACCTCCTCCAAAGGGTCGCCCGTTATGGAAATGCGGAGAGTATCACCTATGCCGTTTAACAGCAACGCGCCGAGCGCCGCACTTGACTTGACGACCGCCATATCCTTTACGCCCGCTTCGGTAACGCCTATGTGCAGAGGATAGCCGCACTTTTCGGCAAGCAACGAATACGCTTTGTAAGTCATCTGCGCGTCGGAAGATTTTACCGCCAAAACAATATCGTCCACCCCGTACTTTTCGAGAATATGCGCATTATATAAGGCGCTCTCCACGAGCGCTTCCGCGCTCCTGCCGTACTTTTCTTCGTAAGTCTTTTCCAGACTGCCCGTATTAGCGCCAACGCGCACGGGGATTTTATGCGCCTTGATACAGTCGGCAACCGCCATTATCTGACTTTCGCCGCCAATGTTGCCGGGGTTTATGCGCACCTTGTCGCACCCGCTTTCGATTGCCGCAACGGCAAGTTTATAAGAAAAATGTATATCCGCTACAATCGGCAATTTACATTCGCTTTTAAGTTTGGCAATTGCGCACGCGTCGCTTTCGTCAAGCACGGAAACCCGCACGATTTCACAACCCGCCGCGCCGAGCGCGTTTATCTGCGCGGACGTTGCCGCTATATCGGAAGTTTTATGCGTGCACATAGACTGAATTTTAACGCTTTCGGTACCGCCGATTTTAACGCCGCCTATGCTTACGACTTTGGATTTTCTTCTTTCCATTCCAAAATTTAAGGCAGCTATTAACTGCCTTACCTTATTATTTTCTGTTTTCCATCATCTTTTGAAGTTCGCGCATAAAGCTGTCTATATCCGTAAACGAGCGGTACACGCTCGCATAGCGCACATACGCCACTTCGTCGAGATTTTTAAGCCCGTCCATAACCAACTCGCCGATATGCTTGGAGGTAATTTCCTGCTCCATAGAATTGTATATTCGCTTGGTAATATCCTCTACCAATTTATCGATTTTTTCCATCGATACGGGGCGCTTTTCGCAAGCCTTGATTATGCCGTTTTTAATTTTAAGCGGGTCGTAAGACTGACGAGTACCGCCCGACTTTACAACCAGTACGGGCGTGTCCTCTATCGTTTCGTACGTGGTAAAACGCTTACCGCACTGAACGCATTCGCGCCTTCTTCTAATCGTTCTGCCCTCGTCGGCGGAGCGGCTATCGATAACTTTGCTGTCCTCGCATCCGCAATACATACACTTCATATAGCGACCTCTTCCCGTGTTTTGATAATTATATCACAATATATTGTATTTGTAAAGAAAAAAGAAAGAATATACGGACCTGCTTTTACAGCAAGCCCGTACAAATTTTTTATTTGAAGTATTTTACGCCGCTCTCGAATATTTTCATATCGAAATTGCCCGAATAGTTTTTGTAGAGGTTTTCCCCTACTCTTTCGCTGTGCCCCATTTTGCCGAACACTCTGCCGTCGGGCGAAGTTATACCCTCTATCGCCCACATACTGCCGTTGGGGTTAAAAGGTCCTTGCATAGTCGGCTTGCCCGACAAATCGACGTACTGCGTGGCAATCTGTCCGCCTGCGAGCATCTTTTCGAGCTCCGCCGCGGGAGCGACGATTTTGCCCTCGCCGTGCGATACGGGCACGGCGTACACTTCGCCGACGTTGCAGCCCGAAAGCCAGGGGCTTAAATTGCTTGCCACTCGGATGTTTACCATAGTTGAAACGTGGCGGGAAATATTGTTATAAGTCAAAGTAGGCGAGTTTGCAGTAAGCGGACTTACTTTACCGTAAGGAACAAGCCCTAACTTTATCAACGCCTGAAAGCCGTTGCAAATGCCGAGCGCCAGACCGTCGCGGTTGTTCAACAACTCCATAATTCTTTCCGCAACGGCGGGGTTTTTGAAAGTTGTGGCAATAAACTTACCCGAACCGTCGGGTTCGTCGCCGCCAGAAAAACCTCCGGGGAAAGCTATTATATTAGCCTTGTCGACAGCATTTATAATCGCCTCTACGCTCTCCTCTATATCCGCCGCCGAACGGTTTTTGATTACCAGAATTTCGGGCTCCGCGCCTGCAAGTTTAAACGCGCGGGCGGTATCCAGCTCGCAGTTAGTGCCGGGGAACGCGGGAATAAACACGCGGGGTTTAGCCGTTTTAACCGCTATATTCGTATATTTCTGCCCGCCCGTATAATCGCAGTCGGGCACTTCGCCCTCCGCCTTTGCTGTAACGGGGAATACGGAAGCAAGTTTGCCCGTGTAATATGAAACGGCTTCGCTTACAGATACGCTCTCCGCGCCGTAGCTGAATGCGCCATCATCCTTGGAAGAGCCGATAAGCACGCGGACGATATCGTTGCCGAGCTTGGTTATATCGTTTGCTGAAACGATTATATCGCCGTAGTGTTCGCCGAACAAATAACCCGCGTCGCCGTTGAATTCAAAGCCGAGTCCGTTGCCAAGACAGCTCTTGATAACGGCTGGCACAACGCCGCCCTTTTCCACCACCGTGGCAAAATCGATATTGCCGCTTTCGATATTGAGGTTTATTACAAAGTACAGTTTTTTAAGGTACTCGAAGTCGGGAATCTGACAACCGTCCTTGCGCATAGGCAACAGGTAAAGTTTCTGACCGCCGCGCCCCACAACGTTAGTTATAAGTTTGGATGCCTTGGCGGGGGCAAGCGCAAAGGAAATAAGCGTGGGCGGCACGTCTATATCCTCGAAAGTACCGCTCATAGAGTCTTTGCCGCCTATCGCGCCAAGCCCTAAATTGAGCTGTGCGTACAGCGCACCGAGCAACGCCGAGAGGGGAACGCCCCAACGCTTGGGGTCGTTTCTCAGGCGCATAAAGAATTCCTGCAACGAAAGACGCACGTCCCTGTAATTTGCGCCCGCGGCGACCGTTTTGGCTACCGACGTTACTATCGCGTAAATTGCGCCCGTAAAAGGCGAGGACGACGAAAGTTCGGGGCTGTAACCGTAAGCGGACACGGTGCAATCGTCCGTTTCCCCGCCCATAATTTTAGCCGCCATTGCAGTTACGGGAGTAAGCTGATACTTGCCGCCGAACGGCATATACACCGACTTTGCGCCGATAGTCGAATCGAACATTTCCGCAAGTCCCTTTTTGGAACACACGTTGAGTTGCGTTAACGCCTGTTCTACTTCGCGCTTGAAATCGTAAATTTCTGGCTTATCGAAGAAGTGAGTTACCTTATCGTTAATCTCTGCGGAAATTTGCTGTTTAACGCCGTTGGTATCAAGGAAATCGCGGGAGATATCTACAATCGCCTTGCCGCGGTGATACATTTTCATTCTTCTGTCGCCCGTAACGGTTGCAACGGGCGTTGCCGCAAGGTTCTCCTCCTCGGCAAGCGCGATAAACTTATCCACGTCGTCCGCGGATACGACAACCGCCATTCGCTCCTGACTTTCGGAAATGGCAAGCTCGGTACCCGAAAGTCCCTCGTACTTTTTAGGCACTTTGTCAAGCTCGATTATAAGTCCGTCGGCAAGTTCGCCTATGGCTACGGAAACGCCGCCCGCGCCGAAGTCGTTGCACTTTTTAATCATACGCGTCGCATCGGCGTTCAAAAACAGCCTCTGCAACTTTCTTTCAGTCAGCGCGTTGCCCTTCTGCACTTCCGCGCCGCAGGTCTGCACCGACTTTTTATCGTGCGCCTTGGAAGAGCCCGTTGCGCCGCCGCAACCGTCGCGCCCCGTTTCCCCGCCGAGAAGCACGACTACGTCGCCCTCCGCGGGTTTTTCGCGGTAAATCATATCCGATTTAGCTCCGCCGACTACAAAGCCCGTTTCCAATCTCTTAGCCTTGAAACCGGGGTGATAAACTTCTTCTACCTGACCGGTGGCAAGCCCTATCTGGTTGCCGTAGGAAGAGAAGCCCGCCGCCGCCGTCTTGGTTATTACGCGCTGGGGCAATTTGCCCGCGATTGTATCCTCAATCGGTTCGGTAGGGTCCGCGCAACCCGTTACGCGCATAGACTGCAAAACGTAAGTTCTGCCCGAAAGAGGGTCGCGTATAGCGCCGCCCAAGCACGTTGCCGCCCCGCCGAAAGGTTCTATTTCCGTGGGATGGTTGTGCGTTTCGTTTTTAAACATTACGGTATACTTTTCTTCTTTACCGTCGATTACTGCGTCAATCTTAATAGAGCAGGCGTTAATTTCGTCGCTTTCGTCAAGATTGTCGAGCAGCCCCTCTTTCTTTAATTTTTTTACCGCAATAGTGGCGATATCCATAAGGCAGGGATATTTGTCCGTGCGGTTGGCGTACAGCTCGGCAAACAGCCCCTTATAAGCCTGCAACGCCCTGTTTACGTGGGGATTGTCGCTGTTTACGGTTACGCCGGTAATTTCGGTTGCAAACGTCGTGTGGCGGCAATGGTCCGACCAATATGTATCTATTACCTTTATTTCCGTTTCGGAAGGGTCGCGCCCCTCCTTTGCAAAATAGTCGCGGACGAAAGCCAAATCTTCAACCGACATAGCCAGCCCCATTGCGGCGTGGTAATCGGCTATTTGCTTATCCGTCATCGAAATAAAGCCCTCTACGCTCTTAACGTCCTCTACGGCGAGTGCGGAATGAGCCAAAGTTTCGGGCTTTTCAAGCCCTACTTCCTCGCTTTCGACGAGGTTGATTAAATGCTTTTTGATTTTAGCAAGCTGGGCAAGCGTTACGCCTTTTACGGCGTACACGGTTGCGCACTTTACAAGAGGGCGCTCTTTTTGCGTAAGAAGCTGAACGCATTGCGCCGCGCTGTCGGCACGCTGGTCGTACTGACCAGTAAGATACGCAATGGCAAAAACCTTGTAGTCCTCGGGAAATTCAACCTCTTCGAGATAAACGTCGTCTACGGGAGGCTCGGAGAATACGCACGGCACAGCCGCCTTAAATTCCGTCTTTAAAATCTTTTCCACGTCGTACCTAATAAGCACGCGCACGTCTTTAACGTTTATCTTTAAAAGAGTGCGTATATCTTCCGCAACTTTTTTCGCCTGCAAATTATCCTTTTTTTCTACGAAAATTCTGTAAATCATAAAATCCTCTCCCGTCGGTTCAGCCCTCGCGGTATTTAACGCCTATATCGGAACGGCAGTACATACCTTCCCAACTTATGTTTTTAACCGCCGCGTAAGCCTTTTTGCGCGCGGCTTCCACGTTTTCGCCCTTTGCTACAACGCCCAATACCCTGCCGCCGTTGGTTACGAGCTTTCCGTCCTTTAAAGCCGTGCCCGCGTGCACCAGCGTGCAGTCGCCTATATCGCCTATCGTAATCTCTTTACCTTTCTGATAATGAACGGGGTAGCCGCCGCTTGCAAGTACGACGCAAACGCACGCGCCCTCTTCCCATTCTATTTTAATTTTATCGAGTGTTCCGTCCGTAACCGCTTGAAAAATCTCGAACAAGTCGGTCTTTAACATAGGCAGGACAACCTGCGTTTCGGGGTCGCCGAAGCGCGAGTTGTATTCAACGACTTTCATTCCCTTGTCCGTGCGCATAAGCCCGAAATACAGACAACCTTTAAACGGCTTGCCCTCCGCATTCATCGCCTTTACGGTAGGCAATAATATCGTTTCATATACTTCTTTTTCAAGTTGCTCATTCCAGAACGGACAGGGCGAGAAGGTACCCATACCGCCCGTATTCAGCCCCTTGTCGCCGTCGAAAGCGCGTTTATGGTCGCAGGAAGTAAGCATAGGCACAATTGTCTTACCGTCGGTAAAGCACAGTACGGAAACCTCCTCGCCCGGGGTATATTTAAGCCCGCGCATACACTCTTCCACAACGATTTTATTGCCCGCGGAGCCGAAAGTTTTATCGAGCATTATCTCCTTTAAGCCCTCTTCCGCCTGCTTTAACGTTTCGCAAATCAATACGCCCTTGCCGAGAGCAAGCCCGTCCGCCTTTAAAACTATGGGCGCGCCCTCTTTTCTTACGTAGTCCAGAGCGTCGCCGTAATTGTCGAAAGTTGCGCTCTTAGCCGTGGGTATGCCGTATTTGTGCATAAGCTCTTTGGCAAAGGCTTTGCTCGCCTCGATTTGCGCCGCGGCTTTGTTTGGACCGAAACAGCGTTTGCCTATACTTTCAAGCTCGTCCACAAGTCCCGCGGCAAGAGGGTCGTCGGGAGTAACCACGTAGTAATCGATTTGCGGATTTTCAAGAGCAAACTTTTTAACCGCCTCCGCGTTCATATAATCTACGTTTACGTTTTCGGCTATTTCCGCAGTGCCGGCGTTGCCCTTCATACAGTATAGCTTATCTATCTTAGGGCTCTTTTTCAAAGCCTGCAAAACCGCGTGTTCCCTTCCGCCGTTACCTATCACAAGTACGTTCATAATTTTTTCCTTAATTATATTCCGCCACTATTCCTCGGCTTAGAAACAAGCAAGACAAGGAAAGTGCAAATTTCCCGAAAGGAGTTTACTAAGAGTAAATGACTTAGGGAAATTTGTGCTTGACGCAGTATTGCGCCGTTTATAAACCAATGCTTAATGCTTGAAATGCCTGTCGCCGACAAACACCATTGCAATGCCCGCCGCGTTGCACGCTTCTACCGACGCCTTGTCCTGAATGGAGCCGCCAGGCTGAATAATAGCGGTAATGCCCGCCTTTACGCACTCCTCCACGCAATCGGGGAAGGGGAAAAACGCGTCCGAAGCCATAACCGAGCCCTTGGCTTCCGCGCCCGCGTGCGCAATCGCCTGCTGAGCCGCCCAGATACGGTTGGTCTGTCCCATACCTATACCCGTCGTTCTGCCCTCTTTACCTATAACAATAGCGTTGGACTTGGTATGCTTAACGACCTTCCAATTAAAGAGCATAGCTTCCACTTCTTCCTTTGTGGGCGCGCGGTTTGTTACCACGCCGCATCCGTAAACGGTTTTAGTTTTGCCGCTGGGCAAAATACTCTCTTCCACGCTTGCCTTTTTAGAGAAGAGCCTCATATCCTCGCCCTTTATAAGACACTCGTCGTACTGCTGAACCAAAAGTCCGCCGTACACCTTTTTCATATCCTTAGCCGTAGCCTCCCTGCGGGCGGATATATCGTCTATAACCAAAAGACGGATATTCTTTTTCTGCTCCAAAATTTCAAGCGCCTGCTTGGAATAGGAAGGAGCCATAACTATTTCTATAAAAATTTTATTTATTTCTTCCGCAGTAGCCGCGTCGACTTCGCCGTTAATTGCAAGTATTCCGCCGAAAACGGAAACGAGGTCGGAATTATATGCGCGTAAGTACGCTTCGTGAATATCTTTGCCCGTACCTACTCCGCAAGGGTTTGCGTGTTTGCAGGCTACCACCGCGGGAGTTGAACCAAACTCTTTCAAAAGCTCCAACGCGCCGTTTGCGTCGTTTATATTGTTATAAGAAAGCTCCTTGCCCCAAAGCTGTTTAGCCGTGGCAAGACTGCCCTTGCGGGGAAACTCTTCTTTATAAAATACAGCCGACTGCTGGGGATTTTCGCCGTAACGCATTTCCTGCGCCTTTTCGTAAGCGAAGGTAACGCTGTCGGGATACTCTATGCCCAACTGCGCCGCAAGATAGTTGGAAATAAGGCTGTCGTATACCGCCGTGTGCGCAAACACCTTGTACTGTAAATACTTCTTGGTTTCAAGCGTTACTCCGCCGTTTTTAAGTTCGTCAAGTATTTTGCCGTAGTCCTTGGGGTCGACTATAACGGCAACGTCCTGATAGTTTTTAGCTGCCGCCCTTATCATAGTAGGTCCGCCAATGTCGATATTTTCTACGCACTCGGCAAAATCGGCGCCCTTTGCAAGCGTTGCCTTGAAAGGATACAGATTAACGCATACAATATCTATGGTATTTATATTGAGCTTTTCCAGCTGAGCCATATGTTCAGGGTTGGAGCGCATAGCAAGAAGCCCCGCGTGAACGTTGGGATGAAGCGTTTTTACCCTGCCGTCGAGGCACTCGGGAAAACCCGTAATATCGGATATGCCTATAACTTTAAGCCCCGCGTCCTTTAACGCTTTGGCTGTTCCTCCCGTAGAAATAATTTCAAAACCGTTTTCAACCAAGCCCTTGCAAAATTCTACTATGCCCGCCTTGTCCGATACGGATACAAGCGCCCTCTTCTTCATTTTCATTATAAAACCTCTTATTTTATTTCTACTTTTCTTCCGTATTTAAATATCTTGCCTTCGCACAGCTTTTTAACGCAATAGGGCAACAGTTCGTGCTCCTTTTCTAAAATGCGCGACTGCAAACTTTCGGGCGTGTCGTCCGACTTTACCTCTACCGCCGTCTGAGCGATAATCGCCCCGCCGTCGGGGACTTCGTTTACGAAATGCACGGTACAGCCAGATACCTTTGCGCCGAATTCAAGTACGGCTTTATGCACGTTAAGCCCGTACATACCAGCGCCGCAAAACGCGGGAATAAGCGAGGGGTGAATATTTATTATTCTGTCCTCGAACGCCTTTATAAAACTTTCGGGTATTATTTTAAGCCAACCCGCAAGCACTATATAGTCCACGCGGTTGATATTTAAAAGATATGTAAGTTCCGAATATAAAGCGTTTAAATCGGGATATGCGGCTTTGGAAAAGACAGCCGTTTTTATGCCGTGCTTTTTCGCCCTGTCGAGCGCGCCTATTCCTTCCTTGGAGGCAATAAGACAGGCAATTTCGCAAAACTTTTCTTTTTCGTTGGCGTCGATAACCGACTGAAAATCGGTGCCGCCGCCGCTTGCAAATACGGCTATGCGCTTCATAGTAACGTTACCCCGCTTCCCTTAACCGTTTTGCCCAAAACTACGCAACTTTCGCCTGTGCTTTCAAGCTGGGATATTGTGGCTTCAACGTCCTTTTCGGCTACGCAGACAACCATACCTATGCCCATATTAAAGGTGTTGTAAATCTGCTTGTCGGTTATGCCCGCTTTCTCCTGCATTACCTTGAACAGAGCGGGCACTTCGTAAGATTTAGTATCTATTTCGCACCCTATGCCTTCGGGAAAAATACGGGGAATATTTTCGATAAATCCGCCGCCAGTTATGTGCGCTATTCCCTTGACCTTTACTTTTTCTATAAGAGCAAGTATTGACTTGACGTATATTTTAGTGGGCGTAAGCAAAACGTCTATTATTCTGCCGCCAAGCCTTTCGTCGTACTTTTCAAGCTCCGCCTTGTCCTCGCCCCATAATTTTCTGACAAGAGAATAACCGTTTGAGTGAACGCCGCTGGACTTAATGCCGATAAGCACGTCGCCCGCCTTGATGTCTTTTCCGTTTATTACCTTTTTCCTGTCGACGACGCCTACGGCAAAGCCGGCGATATCATATTCGCCCGCGGAATAGAAACCGGGCATTTCGGCGGTTTCGCCGCCGATTAGGGCGCAACCGCTCTGACGGCACCCCTCGGAAACACCCGACACTACGGTTGCAACCGTTTCGGGAGAGAGCGCGCCCGTGGCAAAATAATCGAGGAAAAACAGCGGTTTGGCGCCCTGACAAACAATGTCGTTTACGCACATAGCCACGGCGTCTATGCCGATGGTATCGTGCTTGTCGGCAACAAACGCATATTTCAGCTTGGTACCCACGCCGTCCGTACCCGCGACAAGCACGGGCTCTTCCATTCCCTTGGGCATTGCGAAAAAGCCGCCGAACGAACCTATGTCGCCGAGAACGCCGTCCGTATACGTAGACTTAACGTGCTCGCGCATAAGTTTAACCGCCTGATAGCCGCGCTCTACGTCTACGCCGCTGTCCTTATAAGAAATAGCCATTTTATTTAACACCTCAATATATTTTTTTATGTTACTCTAATTTTAATTTGTCCGTTTCGCCGTTGAGCGGATAGGGATATTCGCCGTTGAAACAACCGAGGCAGAAACCGCGTTTGGACTTGCAACAACTGCTTATAAGCTGTTCTACCGAAAGATACCTGACGCTGTCCGCGCCCAAACTTTCGGCAATCTGGTCTTCGTCTTTATACGCGCCTATCAGTTGAGAATAGGTCTGTATGTCTATGCCTAAATGACAGGGGTGTTTTATTATGGGCGAGCACACGCGTACGTGTACTTCCTTTGCCCCCGCTTCCCGCAACATTTTTATTATCTTTCGCATCGTAGTGCCGCGCACTATACTGTCGTCGATAAGAATAATTCTTTTACCCGATACGTTAGCCCGCATTGCGTTCATTTTAACGCTGAGACTGTTTTCCCTCTGCCTTTGGTCCGGCTGGATAAACGTTCTGCCAACATATCTGTTTTTGGCAAGCGCTTCAATAAAGGGTATTCCGCTCTCTTCCGCGTACCCGCGCGCCGCCACGTTAGCCGAGTCGGGCACGCCGGAAACCATATCCGCCTCCACCCCGTAATTGCGCGCAAGCAATCTGCCCGCGCTGTAACGCGCGTCATATACACTGCAACCGTCCAAAACGGAGTCGTGCCTTGCAAAGTACACGTATTCGAATATGCACATTCCGCTCTTTTCGGGTATTCCTTCCATTTTGTACGAGTGCAACCCCTCGCTGTCGATTACTACTATTTCGCCCGGTTCTACGTCGCGCAAAAAATTTGCTGACACGGCGTCGAGCGCGCAACTTTCGCTTGCGACTACGTAATCGTCAACAACCGTGCCTATACAGAGCGGACGTATTCCGTACGGGTCGCGCACGGCTATAAGCTTGTCCGTAGTCATTATTACGAGGGCGTAAGAGCCTTTAAAGCGGGGACACGCGCGCATAACGCCCTTTAATATGTCGCCGTCCGAAAGACTGTTTATCATAACCGCCATAACTTCGGAATCGATTGTCGTCTGAAATACCGCGTTCGCCGCAATCATCTCGTCGCGGAGCTGTTTTGTGTTGGTAAGATTGCCGTTGTGCGCAAGAGCCGTTTTGCCGCACTTGCCCGTAAACACCACGGGTTGTGCGTTTAACAGCTGGCTTGCGCCCGTTGTAGAATAACGCACGTGCCCGATTGCTATATCCCCCTCCGGCAGGTCTTCGAGCTTACAACCCGAAAACACCTCGGGCACAAGTCCCATTCCCTTGTAATAGTTTATCTTATCCGCAAAGGCTACGGCTATGCCCGCGCTCTCCTGTCCCCTGTGTTGCAGGGCGTACAGACCGTAATATACGGTGTGCGCAACGTTGCGGTTTTCCTGCGAGTATACGCCGAATACACCGCATTCTTCGTGAAACTCATCACCAAATTCGTCCATTAAATCCACCGAGGAATAATTTTATTCCTTACCCGTCCAACAATAGGTACACAGTTTGCAAGGTTCTAACCCGATTGCTTCAATCAACCCTTCAATCGATTGGAATTCCAGACTTTCAAATTGGAATTTGTCGCAAATAGCCTTGCGCATCGCCTTGCCTCGCTCGGTACTTCCGTCGCTGTATTCGTCCATATGCTTCAAACTCTCTTCGCCTTCGAGCTCCATCATAGTTCGGCGGGTAATCAAATCCATATCGCTTGTAGAACGCGAAAAATTGAGATACTTGCAACCGTACATTATGGGAGGGCAAGCCGAACGCATATGCACGGCTTTCGCGCCGTGCGAATACAAAAAGTCTACCGTTTCTTTAAGCTGGGTACCGCGCACAATGCTGTCGTCCACCAAAAGAAGCCGCTTGCCTTCAATAAATTCGTGCACGGGAATAAGCTTCATTTTGGCTACTTTGTTGCGCTCCGTCTGGTTGACGGGCATAAAACTGCGCGACCAAGTAGGAGTATATTTGATATAAGGGCGGGCAAACGGCACCTTGCAGGCGTTTGCATACCCTATCGCGTGCGGAGTGCCCGAATCGGGAACGCCGCCAACGTAATCTATTTCGTGCATATCGTGGGTTTTAGCGTCGTTTTTGGCAAAGACCTCGCCGTTTTTGCAACGCATCATTTCCACGTTCACACCCTCGTAATTGGAGGTGGGATAGCCGTAATACGACCACAAAAACGCGCATATGCGCATCTTTTCGCCCGCAGGCGCAAGCTGGGTTATGCCGTCGGCAGAAATTTCGACTATTTCCGCAGGACCAAGCTCACGCTCGTCGGTATATCCCAATTTTCTGTAAGCAAAACTTTCGAAAGATACGCAGTAACCGTCGGCGCACTTGCCTATATGTATGGGCAGTCTGCCCATCTTATCCCTCGCGGCGATTAAAGTGCCTTTATCCGTCAACAGAAGTATTGAAGCCGTGCCATCAACTTGCTCCTGCGCGTAGCGTATTCCCTCGACGTAGCTGTCCTTGCTGTTAATCAGCGCGGCGACAAGCTCGTTTGTGTTCACCTTGCTTCCCGTCATCGCGTCGAAATATCCGCCGCGGGACAGCACGTCCTTCATAAGCTTTTCGGCGTTGTTTATTACGCCCACCGTGCAAATGGCGTACGTGCCCACCTTAGAAACCATTAAAAGAGGCTGAGGGTCGGTATCGCTGATGCAACCTATCGCCGCGTTGCCCTTCATTTCACCCAGCACCCTCTCGAATTTGGTTCTGAAAGGCGCGTTTTCTATGTTGTGTATTTCGCGCTGTAAACCGAGCGCTTTATCGTACGCCGCCATTCCCCCGCGCTTTGTTCCGAGGTGGGAATGATAGTCGGTGCCGATAAACACGTCGAACAGAGCGCTGCTTTTCTTTACCGAGCCGAAAAAACCGCCCATTCCTTACTCTCCCGTAAGACGCTTGAATACTTCCTGATACGCGTCCTCCACACCGCCGAGGTCGCGGCGGAATCTGTCCTTGTCAAGACTTACGTGCTTTGTAGTATCCCAAGTGCCCGCTTCCCAGAAGCGGCAGGTATCGGGGGAAATTTCGTCCGCAAGCACTATCTGCCCCTTAAATCTTCCGAATTCGAGCTTGAAGTCTACAAGGTCGATGTTAAGGTGTTTGAAAAATTCTTTCATAGCTTCGTTTACCGCGAAAGCCATTTTCGTAATCGTATCTATCTCTTCCTTGGTTGCAAGCCCCAAAGCAAGCGCGTGGTACGTGTTGATTAAGGGGTCGCCCAAGTCGTCGTTTTTATAGGAAAACTCTATTGTAGGGTTTAAAAGCGCAGTGCCCTCGGCAACGCCGTATTTTTTTGAGAAACTGCCCGCGGCAACATTCCTAATAATAACTTCGAGTGGAACTATTTCAACCTTTTTAACAACGGTGTTTCTGTCGTCGATTTGCTCGACGAAATGGGTGGGTATTCCCTTCTTTTCAAGCATCTGCATCATAAGGTTGCTCATCTTGTTGTTGATTACGCCCTTACCTGCGATTGTACCCTTTTTAAGCCCGTTAAAAGCCGTTGCGTCGTCCTTGTAGGACACGATTACATAGTCGGCATTATCGGTTGCGAATACCTTTTTTGCCTTGCCTTCGTAAAGCTGTTCTTTCTTTTCCATAAGTTTTTCTATCTCCTTAATCTTAAAGATTATATGATGCTTTTTCACACTCGGACTTTGCCGAATAAATGTTATTAAATGCAAACACCCGCAATTTATGCGGGTATTTTACGTTTGTCAAAATTGCGAAGCTTCCTCTATTACGGCAGCGTCGTCTGCATTGATTTTTTCTCTCATTTTGCGTTTATACTCTTCGAGTTTTACCGCTATATCGGGGTGCTTTATCCCCAAAATCTGCGCCGCGAGCACGCCGGCGTTTTCGCCGCCGTTTACCCCCACCGTCGCTACGGGTATGCCCGAAGGCATCTGTACAATGGAAAGCAGACTGTCCAGCCCTCCCATCATATCCGTCTTTACGGGCAGTCCTATAACGGGCAACGTAGTGTATGCCGCTATAACTCCGCCGAGGTGCGCCGCTTTCCCCGCCGCGCAAATGATTACTTCCGTGCCGTTTTCCTTTGCCGACTTTGCAAATGCGTGCGCTTCGTCGGGCGTTCTGTGCGCGGAAATTACGCGTACTTCCACCTCCGCGCCGAAGCTTTTAAGCACGGTAACCGCGGGCTTAACCACGCCAAGGTCGGACTTAGAACCCATAACAACTGCTACTTTTGCCATAACAATCTCCGTAATAACAATTTGTTTTTGCGGCATACTACGAGTATATGATACTTCTGTATATTATTTTCGCCGCATATATAATAGCGGTAAACGTATATTCGGTTATGCTCTTGCTTGCGCAACGCAACGAGTATATGTCGGACGAAAGCAAGTTGAACGCCGGGGACGGCAAGCTGATACTTTCGGCTCTGCTCGGCGGAGCGATAGGCATTTACGTAACGATGTTTATCACCCGCTTCAAGCTGAAAAATATGCTTTTGATGATTCTGTTGCCCGTCATAGGCGTAATCAACGTCTGGCTTTGCGTAGTCGCTTTCCGTTCCGGCTTTACGTTTATCGCCGTGTAACACAATATTTATAAATTGTAGTGTCATTATAGCACAACATATAGCGAAAAGGAAACATTTTGACAGAAGTTTTTCAAAATTCGCGCCAAAATTTTTATACCCGACAAATTTTTTTCGCCAATATCGGCTAAATTTACAAATCAAACGTTTTACCCCGCCGCCTAAAAATTGGGCGGCGGGGAAATTTTACCTTTTATACTTGATTATTCAGCGCCTTTACCGCTGTCGCTACCGCGCGCCGCAAGCAAGTCGCGTATTTCGGCAAGCAACTCCTCGGAAGTGGGCTTGGGGGGCTCTGCGGGAACCGCGGGGGCTTCGGCAGCCACTTCCGCCTGCGCCTTTGCAAGCGCTTCTTCCTCGCTCATACCCTGTTTTTGCAACTTTTTAGCCATTTTTGCCGTTCTCTTTTTAGCTTTTTCCGCCGCCTTATTCGCCGCGTTTTTCAGGCTCATAAACACCTTAATAATTACGAACAGCACCAACGCTATAAGAAGGAAGTCGATTATTTTCATAATAAACGTTCCCCAATCGATATAGATGGAATTTGTCATATCGACTATGAGATTGCCGTCTGCGTCCGCCGTTTTAACCTCTTTTAGCATAGTAATAAGACCTATGCCATCGCTGCCGCCTACCGCCCAATTGATTAAGGGCTTTAATATATTGTTGGTAAGGCTGGTTACGATAGCGTTGAAAGCCGCGCCTATGATTACCGCGACAGCCATATCGACTACGTTGCCGCGCGTTATAAACGCCTTGAATTCAAGCAGAAGCGATTTGATTTTTTTCATTCTTATTCTCCTTAAAAATTTATTATACCGTTACGAGTTCTTCGGCAAGCTCTTTAACCGCCCGCCTGCTTTCCGCACTCAGCGCCGAACGTATTTTAACCTGCGTTTGGGCAAACGAAATTTCCGCGCACTTTTCAAACTCCGCGCGCATAAGTTTGGCGCATACTGGCGCCCAGGTGCCGTTTTCCATAAACGCAACAGTACGCTTTTTATAGTTGCGCTCGACAAGGCGGTTTATAAACTCCCTCGCCGCGGGAAAAATTCCTCCGTTGTAAGTAGTCGCCGCAACAACCAGCTTGGAAAAGCGGAAAGCCTGAGCCACACACTCCGCCCAATCGTCGCGCGCAAGGTCGATAACTTTAACCTTTTCGCCGCGCCCCCTCAACTCCGCCGCAAGCAGTTCGGCAGCCTCTGCGGTGTGCCCGTAAACGGACGCGTGGGCAACGAGCGTGCCCTCCGTTTCGGGTTGATAACCGCTCCAAACGGAATAAAGTTGCAACGCTTCCCCCAGCCTGCCGTCGCTTAAAACGGGACCGTGCAGGGGCGCGACCGTATCTATTTTCAAACCGGCAAGTTTACTTATAGCCGACCGTACTTGAACACCGAATTTGCCGACTATGCCTATATAATACCTTCTCGCTTCCTCCGTCCAATCGCCCTCGAAAGTATCGGACGCGCCGAACTTGCCGAAAGCGTCCGCCGAAAACAGCAGAGAATTTGTTTTATCGTAAGAAAACATTACCTCCGGCCAATGCACCATAGGCGCGAACACAAAGCGCAAAGTATGTTTGCCGAGGGTCAGCTCGTCGCCGTCGGTTACCGTAAGACGGTTGTGCGGAAAGCCCTCGCCGAAATACTCTTCTAGCATAACGAGCGTTTTTACGTTGCCGACGATTTTCGCCTGAGGATATTTTTTGGCAAACGACGCGACGCACGCGCTGTGGTCGGGCTCCATATGCTGAACGATAAGATAATCGGGCGCGCGCCCTTGCGTAACCCTTTCGATATTTGCAAGCCACTCAGCCCCGAAACGGGCGTCCACCGAGTCCATCACGGCAATATTTACGTCCTTAATCACGTACGAATTGTACGTAACGCCGCAAGGCACCTTATACATACCTTCAAAGAGCTGAATTTCCCTGTCGTCAACGCCTACGAAATAAACGTCTTTTGCAATTTCTTTCATATAATCATCCCGTTTTTAAGTTATTATAAGTCCGCAGGACATAAGTATAAACACCGTAACGAACACGGTAAAAATCGAGCAGATACTTGTCCATACCACAAGCTGTGTGGCAAGCTGTTCGTCGCCGCCCATCTGCCCCGCCATTATGGCGCTCGAAACCGCCACGGGTGTAGCGTACAGCGCAACCAGAGTCGGATATGCCTGCGGAGTAAGCCCGAGTAAATTCGGCGCGATAAAGTTTATAAGCGCCGCGCCGCCTATGCCTATCAACGGCGCTATTACAATTCTCCAAGCCGTGCCTACGGCTATTTCCTTAGTCATTCCCTTAACCGCCGAAAACTCGAACTGACCACCGAGGACGACGAGGGCGAGCGGCGAGGCGATAGCTTTTAAATCGACGGTGCACAGGTATAAAAATTTAAGCTGGGTATCGAACCTGAACGGCACTCTGCCGCCGCAACAAGCGCGTTCCAATTCCCTGATTGCCACAAACAGCAAGCCCGCGGCAACGCCGATAATGAGAGGATTTTTTAAAATATTTATAAGGACGCTTTGCGCTCCGTTTGCGCCGCCCCGTTTGATTTTAAGCGCATTTTTATCGGTTAATAGCCCGTCGATTGACAACTGAACGCCGCCGTTCGGGCTTTCCGCTATGTTGTACTCGGCAAAAACGGTAAGCGCGATTACCGCCAAAATATTGAAAACGGGTATCGAAAACGCCGAAACTATGCCGCCGAGAGCCGCGTCGCCGCCAAGTCTTTCCACAAGCGGCAGACCTATGATGGCGAAATTACTGCGGAATGCGCACTGCAACAGCACCCCGCGCCTGTTCTTCTTTTTAGTAGTTAAAAGCGCGGTAACAAGACCCAGCCCGAATATTACGAAAACGACTATAACAACGTACAACACAACCGCCCACGGCACTTCGGCAAAGCTGTTCATATTATCGTAGATATTGACAAACAGCATACAGGGCAGACATACGTTGAAGACAAATTTATTGCCTATCTTCAAAAAGTCGCCACTTAAAAACTTTATGCGCTTTAAAATGTACCCGAGGACTATGAGAAGAACCAACGGAACGACGGCGTTTACAGCCGTAAAAAACACATCAGCCATCTTCTCTCCTTTCCCCGCGTCTAAACGGCGTTTTGCCGCAAGGTTTTAACAAAAAAATTATATCAAACGCCCCGCGTTATGTCAAACGCGGGGCGCAAATTTATTTAATTAAAAGTAAAATTTACCTTATATTGCCGTTGCCCTCCACAACGTATTTATAGGTAGTCAATTCCCTCAGCCCCATAGGACCGCGGGCGTGCAGTTTTTGCGTGGAAATGCCCATTTCGCACCCCAGCCCGAACTCCCCGCCGTCGGTAAACCGCGTGGAAGCGTTTACGTATACCGCCGCGCTGTCGACGGCGGCGATAAACCTTTGCGCCGCGCTCCCGTCCTCCGTTACTATGCAGTCGCTGTGCCCCGTAGAGTGTTCGGATATATGCGCGATTGCGCCGTCGACGCCGTTCACAACGGCAACCGCCGCAACGTAGTCTAAAAATTCCCTGTTAAAATCGCCTTCGGCGGCGGGATAACACCCCTCTCCTTTAAGTATTTGGTAGCTCCGGTTATCGCAGACAAACTTAACTTTATTTTGTTTTCTGCCATCGTACAGCCGACTTTTAAGCAGGGGCAAAAACTCGGCGGCTACGGCGGCGTCGACAAGGCAAACCTCCATTGCGTTGCACACGGAAGGACGCGAACACTTGGCGTTTTCTATAATGGCAAGCGCCTTATTAAAGTCCGCCGCGCCGTCCACGTATACGTGGCATACGCCCGTGCCCGTTTCAATACAAGGAACGACCGCGTTTTCCACGCACGCTTTTATCAACCCCGCTCCGCCGCGGGGTATGAGCAAGTCTACAAGCCCCTTGGCTTGCATAATCTCCAACGCGCTTTGGCGTGAAGTATCCTCGATAAAACCGATTGCCCCGCCGTCCAAGCCGACCTTTACAAGCCCCTTTTTCATCGCGCTTACTATTGCCGCCGCCGAACGGTGCGCCTCTTTACCCGTGCGCAACACGCAGGCGTTGCCGCTTTTAACAGCCAGCGCGGCGGCGTCGGAAGTTACGTTTGGACGACTTTCGTAGATTATAGCCACAACGCCGAGCGGCACGGAAATTTTGGAAATTTTAAGTCCGTCATAACGCGTTTTACTTTCCAGCGTAAGCCCGACGGGGTCGGGCAACAGCGCCACCTGTCTTACCCCGTCCGCCATTGCCTTAATTCTGTTGCCGTCAAGCGACAACCTGTCGAGCATAACGTCGGTTACGCTCCCTCGGGCGGCGCGCATATCGAGCGCGTTCGCCGCCAAAATTTCTTCCGCGGCGGCTTCGATAGCCTCCGCCATAAAACCGAGCGCGTCGTTTTTTTGCGCGGTCGAAGCGGCGGCAAGCGCGCGCTTAGCCGCCGCGCAACTTTGAATAATTTTAAGTGTAGTCATAATTTTTTGCCCGTAAAGCGCGTTCCCGCACTTTCTCCCGCAATTATTTTATAAAGGTTCTCAGGCTCTGCGCCGTTTGCGATTACCATATCGCAACCTGCCGCAGTACAAATTTTAGCCGCCTGCAACTTGGTTGCCATACCGCCCGTACCCACGCCGCTTACAGAGCCGCCCGCCGCGCTTTCGAGCTCTGCCGTTATATTTTCCACAACGGGAATAAGCCGCGCCGTTTTATCGCTATGCGGGTCGGCGGTGTACAGCCCGTCTATGTCGGAAAGCAAAATCAACAGGTCGGCTTTTACGCCTACCGCCACCAAGGCGGACAGCGTGTCGTTATCACCCGCCGAAATTTCCGCCGTGGCTACGGTGTCGTTTTCATTGATTACGGGCAACGCGCCCATTGAAAGAAGTTTTTCGGCGGTGTTGCCGAAATTTACGCTCCTCTCCCCGCCGCGCAAATCTTCGGCGGTTACGAGCATTTGCGCAACGTTGTGGTGATAGCGCGAAAATTCTCTGTCGTAAAAACACATAAGTTCGCACTGCCCCACTGCCGCCGCCGCTTGCTTGGAAGGCACGTCGGCGGGGCGTGCAGAAAGTCCCAATTTGCTTTTACCCAGCGCAATCGCGCCCGAAGAAACTACGGCAACCTGATTGCCCGCATTCTTTATATCGGCGATAACCTTGCATAAACTTTCAAACCTCTTTAAATTGAGATTGCCGTTTAAGTAGGTCAAAGTAGAAGTTCCTATTTTAATTACGGTACGCATAGCCACGCTCCTTTTGCATATTATAAATTATTTTGCATAATTAGTCAAGCGCGACAAACGCGCGCAACGCCCGCTTTTTGCCTTTTTATAACCGTTTACAACTAAAAAAGCGCCGCGCGGCAAAAGTTTTGCCGCGCGGCGCGCACTTCTTTTTAATTTATACTACACCGTGCGCAAGCATTGCGTTTGCCACTTTTATAAAGCCCGCAATATTGGCGCCCATTACGTAGTTGCCGTCGTACCCGTATTCCTTAGCCGCATCCTCCATATTGTGGTAAATGTTTACCATAATATTTTTAAGCTTGGCGTCCACCTCTTCGAACGACCAGAACATTCTGCCCGACGACTGAGCCATTTCCAGCGCGCTTGTAGCAACGCCGCCCGCGTTTGCCGCCTTTGCGGGCAGGAAAACAACGCCCGCCTTTAAGAACACTTCGATAGCCGCCAGAGTAGAGGGCATATTCGCGCCCTCGCCAACATATTTAACGCCGTTTTTAACCAGTGCCTTCGCGCTCTCTTCGTCTATTTCGTTTTGCGTTGCGCAAGGCAGGGCTATATCGCAGGGGATAGTCCAAATACCCTTGCATCCCTCGGTATATTTCGCGCCCTTTACGCGCTCGGCATATTCCTTGATTCTTCCGCGCTTTACTTCCTTGATATCCTTGACAATATCCAGCTTAATGCCGTCGGGGTCGTAGACATAACCGTTGGAATCGTACATTGCAACGACTTTCGCGCCGAGCGACTGCGCCTTTTGGCAGGCGTAAATTGCTACGTTGCCGGAGCCCGATATAACGACCGTTTTGCCTTTAAAGCTGTCGCCGCGCACTTTTAACGCTTCTTCCGTGATATAAACCAAGCCGTAACCCGTAGCTTCCGTTCTTACAAGCGAGCCGCCGTAAGTCAAGCCCCTGCCCGTCAGAACGCCCACGTGTTCGTCGCGTATTCTCTTATACTGTCCGAAGAGATACCCTATTTCCCTGCCGCCTACGCCTATGTCGCCCGCGGGCACGTCGGTATCCGCGCCGATATGCCTTTGAAGCTCGGTCATAAAGCTCTGGCAGAAAGCCATTACCTCCCTGTCGCTCTTGCCCTTGGGGTCAAAGTCGGAGCCGCCCTTGCCGCCGCCAATGGGCAAGCCCGTGAGGCTGTTTTTCAAAATTTGTTCTAACCCGAGAAACTTTATAATGGAAAGATTGACGGACGGATGGAAACGCAGACCGCCTTTATAGGGACCGATTGCGCTGTTGAATTGCACGCGGTAACCCTTGTTTACGTGAACGTTTCCGCTATCGTCCACCCAGGGAACACGGAACAAAATAACCCTTTCAGGCTCTACAAATCTTTCCAAAAGCCCCGCCTTCTTGTATTCGGGGTGTTTATCCACAACGGGCGCAAGCGAAGTTAAAATTTCGGTTGCCGCCTGATGAAACTCAGGCTCGTTGGGATTGGTCTTTTTAAGATGTTCGAGCACGGTCTCCACATAGGAGGTATTCGATTTGTTGAGTTCGGACATAAATATTGATACTCCTTTAATCAGTTGACTGTACAAATTATAACATAATAGTCATATTTATGCAAATTTTATGCAACGTTTGGGTTATCGCAGTTTTTTATGTCGAGTATAAGCAATGCTTATTATTGTTTACCGAAATATACCTCTTTCGCCGTTGAGTAAAACACTTTTTCAAGCTCCTCTTTATTGAATACCCCGCTGTCGGTTATATATCCCGTCATATGCGCGTAGCTGTCGCGGCAGAGAGTAGACGGCATATCCGAGCCGAACATAAGCCTTTCCGCGCCCACTACCCGCTTTGCCGTTATTAAATGCTTTACCGCCGTGGGGTAAGGATATTCTTCGGGTTTTTGGTTTGCCGCAAGCGCCGCCAAATCGAACCATACGTTTTTAAGGGCGAGTTTATCAAGCGAAGTTTTTAAAAGCGCATTGTCGCCTATTTGCGGGGCAAGCAGATGACAGACTACAAAATTCAACTGCGGAAAATCCTTAGCCGCTGCGGCGAGCGCGTCTACCTGCCAACAGCAGTTGCGCGGTCTGCCTATATCTACGGTTACGGTAAGGTCGTTGTCGCAAGCATAGGCGTATTCCTTGCGCATCACTTCGCCGTTTACGTCCAACGGCGGATGATACGCCATCAGTCCCGAGCCGTTGGAAAGCTCGAACTTGACTATCCCGAAACCCAGCTCTTTAAACAAATGCTCTTTAACGGCTTGGGCGTTTGCGCAAAACGGGTCGTACGAGCCCGCGCCGACAAACCGGTTCGGGTATTTTTTGACCGCCTGCGCCGTATATTCGTTTTGAAAGCCGAAAAACTGCCCCTGCAACAGCACCGCCCTTTCAACACAGTTTTCGTCCATAACCTTTATAAGCGCTTCCGCCGTAGCCTGTTCTCCCATATCTTCCGGCAACATTCTGAACGAAGTTCCGTCGGCGTAAGCCGCCATACCGCCGCCTGCCGAACGCAATTCCCCGCGGGAAGTAAACCCCGCAATACATTGCACAACGTGCGCGTGCGCGTCTATAATCTTCATACCTTATCCTCCGTTATCCCCGTTCTCCAGCGGGTTTTCTGCCTCTTCTTTGTCGCCGTTTTCCACTTCGTCAAGTTGACAACCGCCGCAATCGCTTTCGGTCATTTCCGATTGCTTGGCTTTGGAGCGGGTAAATTTGTTTACCAGCCACCTTTCCACCCTGTCCTGATATTTAAAAGAGAGAACGGCAAACAGTATGCAAACGGCAAAAATTGCTATCCATACCGCAATGCCCCATCCGCTGAAAGGTATTACCGTGCCGCTTCCCAAGTAGCAGTACGCGGCTATAATTAACGGGCGCACAACAGCGACGGAAACGAGAAAGAACCAAAAATTCATACCCGTAAGCCCGACCACCATACACAGAATATCGTCGGGGAAAAACGGTAAAATCTGCATAAGTAAAAACAGCACTTTGCCGCGCTTGGCGAAGTACGCCGAGTACTTTTCGGTTGTTTCCCTGCCCGCTATCCAAATAACAGCGCGCTTGCCTAAGCACTTACCTATGAAATAGGCGCTCACCGAACCGACGATAACTCCCGCGGAAGCTATAAGCGTGGAAGTAAGCGGACCCCAGATAAGGCTGCCAGGGATATAGCACACCGCCGCGGGCAACGGCAAAATTACCACCTGTAATACCTGCAAAATAAAATACACGGCAACGCCCCAGCCGCCCAAGCCCCTAATCGCGGCAACCAGCGCCTCGGTTTTTTCCGCGTCGGTCGGGTATCGGCTAAGCCCGCAAACCTGACTTATAGCCGAAACGACGGCGACAACGGCGGCGGCACAGCATACAAGCACAAAGGCGCCCTTGAAGAGCGCCTGTTTTTTAAATGCAAAAGACAAAACACAAGCAAAAAAACCCGCGGCGGCAACAGCATAGCATATTGCTTTAAGCAAAACGCCCCACCCCTCCATAAAAAAGCCGGTGCAGAGCGCGATTGCAATGCACAGCAAGGTATTTAAGGTAAGTATTGCTATTGCGGATTTGTTTTTCATTTTGTCAATAATTTAGCGGCGAAAGGTTTTTATAAGTAGTAAATCTCACCTTGTAGCCGTTTGTTTCCACTTCTTCGGACGAAGCGACAAGCTGAAAATTTTTATTTTTATCTAAATTTTCAAAGTACGCGTCCGCCCCGCCCACTGCGTCCACCTTGGTTACAAGCACTTCCGAACAGTAGGGAAGAAGCGTTTTATAGAGCATCGCCCCGCCAATGACGAACACCTTGTTTGGGTCGTATTTCTTTATTTCTGCAAACAGACTTTCAAGACTGCGTACGATAATGCAGTCGTCCCTGTCCTCGCCGTCGGGATAAAGCACGATATTGGTGCGGTTTTTAAGCGGCTTGCCGCCGGGGAAGGACTTTAACGTATTGCTTCCCATAACCACCACGTTGCCCGTGGTCGTTTCCCTGAAAAATTTCATATCTGCGGGAATCGAAAACATAAGTCCGTTGCTCTTGCCTATGCCCCACTCCTTGTCCGCGTGTAAAATGGCTTTCATAAATCTCCTCTATCTCTTTGGTTCTTTTCGCCGCAAACTTATTCGGCTACGGGAATTACGTATTTCTTTTCGTTACACTTGTAGTCGACCAACCTGAAACTGTCCACCGTAAAATCGTAAAAGTTTTTAACGGAAGTGTCCACTTCGAGCTTTGGAGCGGCAAACTGTTCGTTTGCGATTATCTCCTTTACCATATCCACGTGCCTGTCGTAAATATGCGCGTCGGCAATAACGTGCACAAGCTCGCCCGCCTTTAACCCCGAAACCTGCGCAAACATTATTAAAAGCACGGCGTACTGCACAACGTTCCAATTGTTTGCCGTAAGCATATCGTTGGAGCGCTGGTTCAATATGCCGTTGAGCGTGTCGCCAGAAACGTTGAAAGTCATAGAGTACGCGCAAGGGTACAAATTCATTTCGTTTAAATCGGCAAACGTATAGATATTGGTAAGTATTCTGCGGCTTGAAGGATTGTGCTTTAAATCGTACAGCACCCTGTCAACCTGGTCAAATTCCCCTTCTTTGTACTTGTGCTTAACGCCAAGCTGATAGCCGTAAGCTTTGCCTATGCTGCCGTTTTCGTCCGCCCACTGGTTCCAGACCTTGGAATTGAGTTCCTTGATATTATTGCTCTTTTTCTGCCAAATCCATAACAGTTCGTCCACAGCCGATTTAAAATAACTGCGGCGTATAGTTAAAATGGGAAATTCTTTGCTTAAATCGTACCTGTTTACTATGCCGAATTTTTTTACGGTGTGCGCGGGCGTTCCGTCGCTCCAACGGGGGCGTACTGGCAAATGCGTATCCCAAACGCCGTTTTCTATAATATCCTTCATATTTTCGATAAAAATCTTATCGGCTAAACTCATCTTTCGCACCTCCGCGCTGTTTCCATAATTTTAGCACAGACGCTTTATATAGTCAATGAAAATGCAAAAACGCAAGCAAAGTATCAAAATAATTTCACATTGCAAATACTGTCGGCTATGGCGATTTGCAACCTGCGCACGTCGTAAGAATATACGTAGCCGTGGGAAACGTCTTTACACTCGGCTATCAGCGCCGAAAGCTCGCGCGCGAAACAGTTTGCTGCATTCTGCCTCGAAAGGCTTTCGAGCGTCGTCCTCACGTCGCTTAACACAGATTTGGCTCCGTCCTGCCCGCAGGAGTAATTATCAAGTGAGTTGGCAAGCTCGTAACACATTTTCGTGAGGGAAAACATCGTGTTTAAATTGCCTTGGTAAAGCTCTGCGTTTTTCTTTGCCCCGCCGCGAAGATTGCCGCCGTCCGACTGCTCTTTCATAACAAAGCATTTAAGCCCCTTGTGGTCGAGTGTTTTGGCTACGCCGAGCGCGTCCTTTTCGGTGTAATAGCAGGAAACGGTAACGTAATACTTGCCGTCGCTCTCCACAATGTACCCCGCGCCGCCGTAGCTGTGAACTACCGAGGACATAGAACTTGCCGAAAACGAATCGGAGGGCGCGTCGTAACAAACGTAGTAAAACACGGCGTTAAAGTCAAGTTTTTGACCGCAGGAAGGCACCGCGCAACATAAAATTATAGCGGCGATAAGCGCGGTTACAGCAATTCCCGCCAGAGCTACCGAAGTTTTTACGTTGATTTTCATATATATATTGTATTTTGATTTTGTTAAAAAATGAAATTATAAGCGTTTATTCCGTGTTTCATTTTTAATTGCAGTAACATTTCAGGCTAAATTTTGGTTAAAATTAAAAAGCCGCCTTAAAAAAAAACGACGGCGCGCAGAGCCACGTTTTCTTATACGCCACAACGCCCCTTTACTCACTGCGTACACGGGGAACTCCGCGCCCGTGCGCGCACTCGACGAGGCGATAAATAGGTCCCCTCGCCTAAGCGTCGGGCTTATTGCCTTCGCGCGAAAGCAGTTCGAACAGTTGTAGTAGCGCCAAAAAAAGCACCCCGTAGGGTGCTGTTTTTTGGAGCTACTGGCCAGATTTAGCCGAAACCCCGCAAGTGGGGTCCCCTCGCCTAAGCGTAGGGCTTATTGCCCTCGCGCGAAAGCAGTTCGAAAGTTGCATTAGCACCAAAAAAGCACCCCATAGGGTGCTGTTTTTTTGGAGCTACTGGCCAGATTTAGCCGAAACCCCGCAAGCGGGGTCCCCTCGCCTAAGCGTCGGGCTTATTACCCTCGCGCGAAAGCAGTTCGAACAGTTGTATTAGCACCAAAAAAGCACCCCGTAGGGTGCTGTTTTTTTGGAGCTACTGGCCAGATTTAGCCGAAACCCCGCAAGCGGGGTCCCCTCGCCTAAGCGTCGGGCTTATTGCCCTCGCGCGAAAGCAGTTCGAACAGTTGTATTAGCACCAAAAAAGCACCCCGTAGGGTGCTGTTTTTTGGAGCTACTGGCCAGATTTAGCCGAAACCCCGCAAGCGGGGTCCCCTCGCCTAAGCGTCGGGCTTATTACCCTCGCGCGAAAGCAGTTCGAACAGTTGTATTAGCACCAAAAAAGCACCCCGTAGGGTGCTGTTTTTTTGGAGCTACTGGCCAGATTTAGCCGAAACCCCGCAAGCGGGGTCCCCTCGCCTAAGCGTCGGGCTTATTGCCCTCGCGCGAAAGCAGTTCGAACAGTTGTATTAGCACCAAAAAAGCACCCCGTAGGGTGCTGTTTTTTGGAGCTACTGGCCAGATTTAGCCGAAACCCCGCAAGCGGGGTCCCCTCGCCTAAGCGTCGGGCTTATTGCCCTCGCGCGAAAGCAGTTCGAAAGTTGTATTGGCACCAAAAAAAGCACCCCGTAGGGTGCTGTTTTTTGGAGCTACTGGCCAGATTTAGCCGAAAACACGCAAGCGGCGTCCCCTCGCCTAAGCGTCGGACTTATTGCCCTCGCGCGAAAGCAGTTCGAACAGTTGTAGTAGCACCAAAAAAAGCACCCCGTAGGGTGCTGTTTTTTTGGAGCTACTGGCCAGATTCGAACTGGCGACCTGCTGATTACGAATCAGCTGCTCTACCGGCTGAGCCACAGTAGCGAAAATTCAATTGCTTAAACATATTATATCAAAACTCAAATAAAATCAAGCAAATTTACTTAACATTGAAAATATTTTTTAAAAAATACGCCAATAAATTGACTGATAAATTTTGGCGGGTTTGGGTAAATTTTGGTTTTTTGCACATCATAGGAGTATGAACAGAAAAAACACGGTAATTTGCGCTTTTATGCTGTTGTTCGTGCTTGTAGCCGCGCAGTTTTTATCGCTGTCGCAATTTTCGGGCATAAAAATCGGTCTTGCCGAAGAACCGCAAAAATGCGTTTATCTTACTTTCGACGACGGTCCGAGCGACAAAGTTACCCCCAAATTATTGGACGTTCTTAAAGAAGAAAACGTAAAAGCCACGTTTTTTATCGTAGGCAAGCTTGCCGAACGCAGAAAATACCTTATCGAACGCCAATTCAACGAGGGACACACCGTTGCCGTGCACTCCTACTCGCACGTATACAAGGACATATATTCCTCCACGGAAAAACTGTTGGAGGATATAGACCGCTGCAACGCGCTGATTAAGGAGGTTACGGGCAGTTTTTCACACGTTTACCGCTTCCCCGGCGGAAGCTTCGGGCTGAATTCAAAGTTTATAAAAGCCGTAACTGCGCACGGAATGCGCTACGTAGATTGGAACGCTTCCACCCGCGACGCGGAGCTTATAAACCCCACCCCTGCCGAGCTGTTAAAGGCTGCGATAGACACACCCGCTAACCGCGACCATATAGTTCTTCTCGCCCACGACACCACCGACAAGACGGCGACAGCGCAGGCGTTGAAGAGCATAATACGTTATTATAAGGATAAAGGCTATGTATTTGAATGTTTTTAATTTTTCCCGCAGGGTTGCAGGCAAGCGCGCGTTTGCAAACGATTTGAAATTACTCCACGCCGTAAGCGGAGCGGTACTCCTTCATCCTGCCGAGAAACTCGCTACCGCCGATAATTCCGCTTTCGATAGCCTCGATGATATCGGACATAGTAACGATTGAATAGACTTTAACTCCGAATTCTTTATAAACTTCCTGCACGGCGGAGAGCTGACTTTCCAGCCCCTTTTCCATACGGTCGACCGAAATGACCATTGCCGCAATTTCAACGTTTGCGGTAGCTTTGAGTTTGGGAAGAATCTCCCTTAACGCTTTGCCGGAAGTCATAACGTCTTCTATTATTATAACCTTTTCGCCGTCTTGGAGTTGTTTGCCAACAAACAGACCGCCCTCGCCGTGGTCCTTAACTTCCTTGCGGTCGAAACAGTAATTCATATCTACGCCGTAATCATTGGAAAGCGACACAGCCGTAGTTACAGCAAGGGGAATACCCTTATACGCGGGTCCGACCAAAGTTTCCGCCTTTATGCCGTTTTGCTGTATGCAAGCGGCGTAATATTTTCCCAGACGGGCGAGCTGAGAGCCCGTTTTGTAGTTTCCCGTATTGATAAAATAGGGCGCCTTTCTGCCGCTTTTCAGCGTAAATTCACCGAATTTAAGCACTCCGTTGTCTACCATAAACTTTATAAACTGCTGTTTGTAAGTAAGTTCCATTGTACCCCTTCCTTTTTTTATTTGTAAATTTTTAACCGTACTTTGTTATCTTGCGTTGAGCGTAAGCGTATCGACTATCTCGTTCACGTTTACGATATTGTGTTTATCAAGCCAACCGTTCATTTCGGCTATTATTCGGGGCAATGCGTTTGCGTCGTAAAAATTCGCCGTACCGACCTGCACCGCCTTTGCGCCCGCGCACATAAATTCAAGCGCGTCTTTACCCGTCATAATTCCGCCCATACCTATCACGGGAATTTTGACGGCGTGAGCCGCATCATAAACCATTTTAAGCGCGATGGGCTTGATTCCCGCGCCCGATACGCCGCCCGTGTTGTTTGCAATTATCGGTTTGCGCCTCTCCAAATCGACTACCATACCCGTAAACGTGTTTACGAGCGAAATGCAGTCCGCTCCGCCGCTTTCCGCCGCCTTTGCGTTGGTTGATATACTTTCGACGTTGGGCGAAAGCTTGACCATAAGCGGAGTTTTACGCAAATTGCTCTTTGCAAGCGAAGTAACTTCTTCTATATTTTTCGGCTTGATTCCAAGAGCCATACCGCCCGCGTGAACGTTGGGGCAGGAAATATTGAGCTCTATCATATCGACCAGCCCGTCGAGCCTATGACAGATTTTTCCGTAATCTTCGAGAGTGTTTCCCGCAACGTTGGCAATTATTACCGTGTTTTTACTCTTTAAAAAGTCCAAATCGTACTTTATAAAGTGTTCCACGCCGGGATTTTGCAAGCCGACCGCGTTTAAAATAACGCTATGCCCCTCGGCAATGCGCGGCACGGGATTGCCCAGCCGCGGCTCGTTCGTCAAGCCCTTGGTAGAAATTCCGCCGATTTGACCTATATCGTAAATTTCATCGTACTCTCTGCCGAAGCCGTAAGTGCCGCTTGCCGCAATTACGGGATTTTTAAACTTTACCCCGCATATTTCAACGCTTAAATTTGCCATTACAACTCCACCTCGTCAATATCGAAAACGGGTCCGTCCTTGCATACGCGGGCGTTGCCTCCGTCCGATTTTTTACACACGCATACAAGGCAAGCGCCTATACCGCACCCCATTCTCTCTTCGAGCGATACCAAGCAGGGCGTTTTCACCCCGCTTTCTTTGAGCTTAGCCTTTAATGCGCGCAACATTACGGGAGGTCCGCAGGCTATAATCAGGTCGGCGGGCACTTTGTCGATTTCCTCAAAGTATGCGTTTACCGCGTTATTTTTACCGCCCAAAGAGCCGTCGTCTGTTACAACCGTAAGCTTTTTGCTTGCCTTAAACTCCTCTAAAAGGCAGGCGCATTTGTCGTTGCGGAAACCCAAGTACGTGTAAAAATTTTTGTCTTTATTGCCGCAAACAACGGGCAACAGGGGAAAAACGCCCACGCCGCCGCCCAATACGACTACGTTTTTTGCGCTTTCGGGTATATCGAAACCGTTGCCGAGCGGAAGCAGAACAGACAATTCTTCGCCCCGCTTAGCGTTTGCAAGCGCCTCGGTGCCCTCGCCCTTAACCTGAAAGCAAACCGTAATATCGTTCCCCTCCGCCTTGACTATGCCGAGAGGGCGTTTCAACAGGCGGGAGTTATCGCCCGTGGAGATATTCAAAAACTGACCGCCCTTGATTGCCCCTGCGCTTTCAGGCAGCGTAACGGTCAACGAATAGGTGTTTTCGGCAATATTTTTTACCTCTTTTACTTTTGTAACAAGTTCTTTCATCTTCCTATTTTACCCAGAGTATTGACCAAGTCCTTTTGCATATCTATGCAAGCCGCGCGCGCCGCTTCGGCATATCCAAGCCCCGTATACGCGGGCTTTTTATAGGCGCAGATTATTCCGCGGGAATTGTTGACTATGCCGCCCAAACCCCTCTCGTCGAAACAGCATTTAAGCATCTGCGCGTTTGCGCCCTGCGCGCCGTAACCGGGGATAAGGAAAAAGGTGTGTTTTAAGAGTTTGCGCAGTCTTTCCGCCTCCTCGGGGTGGGTTGCGCCGACAACCGCGCCTACGTCGGAATACCCGTACTTGCCTACGCAGTCGGCGCCCCAGCTCTCTACAAGTTTACCCATACGCTCGTACAGCGGTTCGCCGCTTTCGAGCTTTAAATTCTGCAATTCCCCGCTTGACGGGTTGGAAGTTTTTACGAGAACGAAGATACCCTTGTCGTGCTTTTTAACGTCCTCTACAAACGGCTGTATTCCGTCCGTGCCGAGGTAACCGTTTACGGTAAGCATATCGGCGGGGAAAGCAGTAAGTCTTTTACCGTTTATGTCCGTTTCGCCGAGGTATGCCGTGGAATAGCATTTTGCGGTAGAGCCGATGTCATTGCGCTTGCAGTCGGCTATTACGTACAGCCCCCTGCCGCGGGCATAATTTACGGTGCAGTCGAAAGCGCGCATCCCCTCGAAGCCGTACTGCTCGTAATAGGCAACCTGCACTTTTACGGCGGGCACTATGTCGCACACCTTATCTATGATATTCATATTGAATTCGATGAGTTGCTCGGCAACGCCCTCGAACGTAGCCATACCGTCCCGCATTTCGTCGGGAAGATAGGAAAAATCGGTATCCAGCCCCACGCACGTGGGGTTTTGCATCTCTATAATCTTTTCTATTAACTTGTCAACCATAATTATACTCCCTCTCGGTTTTTTAATTTTCGTATTTTACTTCGCCGTCAACCAGCGTGCAACAAACTTTTCCGTATACTTCGTAACCGTTGAACGGCGTGTTCTTCCCCTTGGAAATGAACTTATTGCCGTCAATCGTATACTTCGCCTTCAAATCGACGATTGCAAGGTCGGCAACCGCACCCTCGGCAATTTCGCCGCCCTCCAAGCCGAGCGTATTTGCGGGATTAGCCGACATAAGGCGCGAAAGCTCGCTCAAACTCATTATTCCGCTCTTTACAAGATAGGTATAGGACAGAGCAAAGCTCGTTTCTATGCCGCTCATACCGAACGCGGCTAAATTGTACTCCACTTCCTTATCCTTTTTGGAGTGGGGCGCGTGGTCGGTTACTATGCAGTCGAGCGTACCGTCTTTAAGCCCCTCGATAATAGCCAGCCTGTCTTTTTCCTCCCTTACGGGCGGATTTACCTTAGTAAACGTATCGAAGTCGGTTATTATATCGTCCGTCAGGATAAAGTAGTGCGGGCAAGTTTCCGCCGTAACCTTTACTCCCCGCTTTTTCGCCGAGCGGATTATATCAACGCCGCTGTACGTGGAAACGTGGCAGATATGCACGGGCACGCCGAGGCTTTCCGCAAGACTGATGTCGCGGGCAATCATTATGTCCTCCGCCGCGCGCGGACTGCTCTTTAAACCGGTAAGCGTGGAATTTTTGCCCTCGTTTACAACCCCGCCGTCAACGAGATTTATATCCTCGCAATGGCAAAGGCACTTTAAGTTGAAGCCGCTTGCATACTCCATACCCAGGCGCATTATAAGCGAATTCATAACCGACCTGCCGTCGTCGGACACGGCTACCGCGCCCGCCTGCGCCATTTTGCCTATTTCGGCAAGCGCTTCACCCTTTTCGCCCTTGGTGATTGTGCCAATCGGCTTTACCTTGCACAAATTCACTTCCGCCGCGCGCGATAAAATGTATTTTACAACTACCGCATTGTCGCAAACGGGGTCGGTGTTGGGCATACAGCAAACCTGCGTAACGCCGCCCGCAACCGCCGCCTTGGAGCCGCTTTCTATATCTTCCTTGCCCTCGAACCCCGGCTCGCGCAAGTGCACGTGTATATCGATTATACCCGCTAAAACCGTTTTGCCCTTAGCGTCTATAACCTTATAGTCCGCCTCACGCCGTATACTTTCAGCAATTTTAACTATTTTTTTACCTTCGAGCAGTAAATCCGCCCTTTTAACGCCCTGCGGCAATACTACATCGCCGCCGCAAATCAAAGTTTTCATACCCGCACCTCTCTATACTCGGCAAGCAGTTTTAAAGCCGCCATTCTTACCGCGACGCCGCTTGTTACCTGGTCCTCTATATAACTTGTTTCGCCGTCGATAAGCTGAGGAGTAAGTTCAACTCCGCGGTTTACGGGACCGGGGTGAACGATTATCGCGTCTTTATCGGCGTATTTCATAACAGCGTCGTTTACGCCGTAGAAGCGCGCGTACTCGGAAAGGGACGGGAACAGACCGCCCGACTGCCTTTCGAGCTGTATTCTCAGCCCCATTACGGCGTTTGCGCCCGCCACGCACTCCTCCCGCGAAGCCGCGATATGCGCGCCCAGCTCGTCAAAGCCCTTGGGAATAAGCGTTTTGGGAGCGTAAACCCATACTTCCGCGCCCAGCTTTTTAAGCCCGAAAAGGTTCGATTTTGCCACCCTGCTGTGCTTTATATCGCCAAGAATCGCCACCTTCAAGCCCTTTAACGAGCCGAATTTTTCCCTTATGGACAGCATATCCAAAAGCGCCTGCGTGGGGTGTTCGTTCATACCGTCGCCGCCGTTAAGCACCGAACAGCCAACCGTTTTGGCAAGCAGTGCGGGCGCGCCGCCCATAGGGTGGCGTATGACTATAAAGTCGGCTTTAAGCGCCTGCAAGGTCTTGCCCGTATCTATGAGGGTTTCCCCCTTCTGCACGGAGCTTGACGAAGCGGAAATATTCACCTCGGTTGCGCCGAGATATTTGCCCGCCAGCTCGAACGAGCAACGCGTGCGGGTGCTGTTTTCATAAAAGAGCGTTACAAGCGTTTTGCCCTTTAAAATATCCGAGCACTTGTCGCCGCCGTTAAGCGCCCTCTTCATTTTTTCAGCAGTGTCGAGGATTAACGTAATTTCTTCCGCAGATACGTCCCTCAACCCAAGCAAATCTTTACGATTAAGCATATGTAGTATTCCTTAAAAAGTTTTTTTGACAGTAAAAAAGCGGATACAAATGCCGCGTAAGCAATTTTTAATGCCATACGACAATTATTCCGCCGAAAATACAAGTTATAAAAGTGTGCCGAACGCGCGTTTCTTTACGGATACGGCAATTCTAAAAGCCATCATTCTGCCAAAACCTTTATTTTTTAGCAAGTATATCACACCTTATTATTAAAGTAAAGAAAATAGAGGAAACTTTTTTATATTTTAAAGAATAAGTTGAAGCGCAAACCCGACTTTATCGCAGGAAGTGAGCACATATTCTATTCCGCCTTTAACAGTACGGAAGGGAAAAAACGACTGACCGTGTATGTGCCCGAAAACTACTTTGTCGGCTCCGTTTTCTTCGAAGAGTTTTGTGAAAAGGGTATCTTGAAGCTTTAACCCCATAGGGGGGTAATGCGTCATAACTATTAAAACATCGCCCTCTTCCCTAACCTTTTCAACCTCCTTAAAGCACAGCTTAAACCTTTCAGCCTCCCTCAAATACAGCTTTTCGTCGTGCTCGGTATAATCCGCGCTGCCGGGGCAGGACCACCCGCGCGAACCGCAAATTATAATATTGCCGAACTTTACGCAGTCGTTTTGCAAAAAATAAAACGTATCGTCCGGCGCGGCGTCCCTGAGCTTGGAAATGCCGTTCCACCAGTAGTCGTGATTGCCTTTTACAAACACCTTTCTGCCTTTAAGCCCCTTTAAAGAATTTAAGTCGAAAACGCCCTCTTCGAGCTTGGTGCCCCAGCTTGTATCGCCGCACAGCAAAACTATATCGTCCTCGGCAACCTTGTTTTGCCAATCGTTTTTTATCTTTTCGAAGTGCCCTTCCCAGCCTGCGCCGAACACGTCCATAGGCTTGTCGCTCATTCCCGAAAGATGCAAATCGCTTATAGAAAATATTTTCATATTTAAATTATAGCACCGCGCGCCCGATTTTTAAAGCGATTTGCACAGCCAATTTATTTTGTTTAAATAGACATAAAATAGGCAATTATGCGTGGCATAGTACTACTTAATTGCTTTAAAACACGTAAAGAAGGCGGCAAAACAGTTAATTTTGCCGCCTTGGTTTTATTCAGCCGTTGAGTTATGCGGCGACAAAAGCCGCCGCAATTACCGCCTATTTGCAGTTGCAGTTTTTGCCCTGAGGATAGAGCGGCAACTCGAAGAAGCCCGCGCACACCTCTTTGGAATAGTCCTGCGCGGGGGGAATCGCGCAATAGCCGTAGCTGGGTATCAACAGCTCTACGTCGATGGCTACTTTCAAAATAACCGTTACGCAGGCGTTGATTGTAAACGTGCCTCCCTCGCTGTTGAACGAGCCTTCCGCCGCAACTGCGGAAGCTTCGGCAACCACCTTGAAGGGCATTATAGAGGGCGCGGGAACGTAGAGAAGAACGTCCTCGTTTACGCTTATTGTGCCCGTGGCGACGCCCTCGACGCCGTTAGCGTCGGTGTACGCCACCTCTACGGGAATATTGACGGTAGCCTGCACTCTCGCACAGCCCTGTTTATCCGCCAGCCTCTCCACGCTCACGTCCGTCAGCGTGGCGCCCGCGCTTGTGGAGCGCGCGCTGATGAAAGTCAGCGGATATGTAGGATTTGCGGGAGTGAACTCCGAGACCCGCATCGTATAGTTTTCTATCTGCACCTGTTTGATGCACGCGTCAAATATTTTCTGTGCCTGTATGCACACCTTTTCGCACATACCGTTTAACGGGTTGCCGCTGATGGCGCCGGGACACTTATCCGACTGAAAATTGGAAAAGAACGACATTTTTACCTCCGTTTGATTTATATACGCCGTAGCATTAAAGCTTTATTATTTCGGTTACTGTAATATATGCCTGCGCCCGAAAATGTGCTACGGCAACCATATTCTTAGCGTAGGATAGACGTTTGCGTTGTCGTTAAGCCGCCTCAGCGTTTCCTCGTCCGTCTTTTCCCTCTCGGCAATTTTGCGGTAGGTATCGCCCGCAAGGGCGTAACAGTATCTTGCGGGGGCTGATAGCGGTATGATTTGCCCGCAAAAAACTTCTTTTACGGGCACGGAAAAAGCGGAAATAACGTCTTCTTTGGTAACGTTTTTCCTAATCCGCAGGTATTTGCTCCTCTCCGTAACCAGCGAAAACATACTCTATTATACTCTTATTCGCGCTTTTTTGTGAATAATCGGCGGGCGAGGTTTGTAGAATATTGTTGATGAAGAGCAATATTTACAAGTCCGCCGCTCAGGTTACGATTTTTTCTACTATTGAAAAAATGCTGAGCTTTGTTTACAGAATCATACTTTCCCGCTCAATCGGCGCGGAAGGGCTGGGCATATATCAGATATGCCTATCGGTTTTTGCCGTATTTTTAACCGCCGCGTCAAGCGGAATTCCCATAACCGTTTCCCGCCTGATTGCAAAAAACACGGCTATGGGCAACGCCAAGGGCAAGCACGGCGTCGTCGCTTCGGGCGTGCTTTGCACACTGCTTTTTACAATTCCAGCCGCAATAATACTGTTTTTTGCAAGGGACTTGTACGCATTCCTCTTCCCCGACAGGGACTGCGTTGAAATTTTTCTGTGGTTGCTCCCCGGACTGGTTTTAACATCGATTTACGCGATAATGAGGGGCGCTTTCTGGGGAAACAAGCAATTTTTGCCTTATAGCATAATAGAGCTTGCCGAAAACGCCGTAATGGTTGCCTGCGGCTGCGCTCTCGTCGCGTTTGCACACACAGCCAAGGACGGGGCGCGCGCCGCCATAATAGCGGTACTTATATCCTACGTGTTCTCGTTTGCCGTATCCACCGCCTGGTACTTTATAAAGGGCGGCAGACCGGCAAATCCGTTCAAACAGTTAAAGCCGCTTATGAAGGCGTCGTTGCCCATAACGGCAATGCGCACTTCCACCTCCCTGCTAAACTCCTGCGTGGCAATGTTCCTGCCCGCCCTGCTCTCCCGCGCGTGCGGCTACACTTCCGCCGAAGCAATCGCTCTTTACGGCACGGTAATCGGAATGAGCGTGCCTATGCTGTTTATCCCCAACTCGCTCATAGGCTCGATTGCCGTCGTCGTAGCGCCCGAAATGAGCGAAAACTTCTACGCTAAGCGCACTAACCTTTTAAAGCGCGACATAGAGCGGACTATAAAGTCGTCGGTTCTTATTGCAACGGTGCTTATCCCGGTTATGTTTACTCTCGGCAAAGACATAGGCGCGCTTTTCTATGCAAGCGAACTGAGCGGAACGGTTATGAGCCGCTTTGCCTTTATGATGCTGCCTATGTGCATATCCATAATAACCACCACTATACTCAACTCTCTCAATTTCGAAGTGCGCACGCTTATTTATTTCTTTGTCGGCGCGATAGTGATGATAGGCATAATTTTGGGGCTTACGCACCTCCTCGGCATAAACGCATATATGGTCGGGCTTACCGCAAGCTTTGTAATTACCGCGGGCTTCAACCTGCATTTACTGAAAAAGACCTGTCCAGAGATAAACTACGCGGGCTACCTCATAAGAAGCATAATTATCTGCGCGGCGGTGTGCGCTTTCGGCAGGCTGTTTGCAAATCTTTTCGACGGCGTTTTGCCTACGGTTTGGAAAATAGTAGTTTGCGGAAGCGTTGTGGGCGTATTTGCCGTTTTGGCGTTTTACGGTATGGAGATGCTATCCGCACGCCCCATAAAGAAGCTGTTTAACCGCGCTTAAATCAGGTTTCGAGTATTCCGCGGAGTAGCGGAAATACCTGTTTGACTGCTAACGCGATTAAAAACAGCCCGAACAGCTTTTTAAGCACTTCGACGGGCAACGCCGCCATTACCAGCCCGCCGAGCACGGTTGTAATAAGCGCGGGAAGCACTATCTCCCACACGTCGTCGGTGCGCAGAAGTCCGTTTTTTTTGTGCCGCGGCAAGACGATTGCCGCCATAGGCAAAAAGGCTATAACGTTGGTTGCCTGTGCGATATGCTGGTTTACGCCCAGAAGTATGGTAAGCGCGGGTATTAAAATAGTACCGCCGCCCATACCCATTCCGCCTATTATGCCCGCGGCAAAGCCGACAAGAAGATAAATTATAAAGGACATCAGCCAAGCACCATACGCACGCCCGCCACCAGCATTACGGCGATAAAGACGGCGTCAACCCAAAATTTAGGCAGTTTACCCAAAAATTCGGCGCCTAACAGCCCGCCCGCCACGTTACCGAGCGCGGCGGGTATTATTATAGAGAGGTCTATAAAACCGTACAGAATATAGGTAAGCGCGCTTATTGCGCACACGGGGGCTATTATTAAAATTGCCGTGGCGTGCGCCTGTTTGCGGGGATATGCCAGCACGTCGGAAAGTACGGGCACGGCAATCATACCGCCCCCGCCGCCGAACAGTCCGTTTATTGCGCCCAAGCCCAAGCCGCCCCACACGGCTTTTTTATTTATCTTGCCCATAATTTTCCCTCGCATAAGTTAATAATTGTTTAAATTAAGTATCCGCAATTAAAGTTTTTGCAATTTTCTTATAATAATGATTATTTTTATTCCAATAAAGGCACTAATCAGTTGCCAAAAGTTTACTTTTATATTAAAATAATAGGGTATGAATTTACAGTCTTTCGCAGGCGGACAAGCCGCGCGGAAAGGCTGGCAGACAAACTTTTTCCCAAAGGTGTTATATGAAGAAAAAAAGAAGTACCGTATTCAAAACAACCGTTATGAGTTTCGCCGCGATTGCGACGTCGCTGACTTTCGGTATGGCGGCTTGCTCTAACGGCAACGGAAACTCCGACGACGAAGACGACAAGACGACCACTAAAATCGACAGCCAGATTATCAAAAACGGCAATTTCGAGTTTTATTCGGACAATAAAGGTCTTTACCCCATAAGCAATCCCGACAGCTGGACAGGCTCCACGAACGGCAGCTCCTCCGCCTCTATGTCGGGCGTTATCGATACCCGCAAGGAGCGTTGGGACTATCTTACCGACCCCGACCTGCCCCAGATTCTCGAAGACAACGACGACCTTAAATCGGACGACAAGAATAAGAAAGATTACAACGGCGCGCTTACGGACGATATGCCCTACAAGAATCCCCACGCCGCCACCGAAGGCGACGCCACGAGCGACGACAAGGCGTATATAGACAATCCGTTCACCCACAGTTACAGCTATGACGCCGACGGAAAAATTTACGACGTCGACGGCAAGGAAGTTACGACTTACAAGGACGAGGACGGCAAGCTTTACCTTGACGAGAAGCACGAAACGCCGCTGGAAACGTCCGTTTTGATGATTCACAACTACCGTAAGAGCTATTTTACGGGCACGGAGTGCTATTTCAAGAGTTCGACCAACGTTACACTCGAAGCGAGCACGGCGTGCGAAATTTCCGTTTGGGTAAAAACCTCGGAATTGTATTACGGCGGCGCGACCGCAACGAGGACGGAAGTTGAATTCGAGCGCGGCGCGTATATCAAGGTTGATACCTCCGTCGGCGGAAACAGCCTTGACAGCTTTACAATCAAGAACATTAACACCAAAAAATTAAATACCGACAACGCAAATAACGGTTGGGTGCAGTACACCGTTTACGTAGAAGCGAGCAACTTTGCCGACACTACGGTAAACGTTACCCTCGGTCTCGGAGAGGACAGCGCCTACACTGTTGAAGGTTATGCGTTCTTCGACGATTTAACATTTACAAAATACCTTAACAAGTCGGAAATGAGCGAAAAGAGCGGAGCGTTCAACGAAAAAGTAGATGAGAACAACACCTCCTATACCCTCGCTCCCGACGCAAAAACCGAATTCCGCGCGGACAAGGAAGTTTACCAGACCAACGGCAACAACGGCACAATTGAGGAAGTAATAAAGGAAAACAACTTTGCCGACAGGCATTTCTTTATCGATTTGGCAAGTTCGACCAAGGAGGACACGTTACAGCTCAACTCGCAAAACGTTGCGGGCGGCCTTACGGTAGAGGAAACGAGCACGGGTAAATACGTAAGCGCGAAGCCTTCCGCTGGCGATAAATACGGTTCGTCCATCGGAGAATTGGACAACGGCGCGGCTGACGCGTACCTCCCCTCCAACCTGCGCGCTACCGGGCTTAACACGAAAGACGACGTTTTGGCGGCTACCACCGTTACGAACGACGAGAATTGGAAATTTACGTTCGGCGACAATTATATCTATTCCGACGTTTTGACCAACGCCTTGAAATCGGCGGTCAAGTTGCCCGGCGTAGAGGGCGGCAGGAGCGATACGCTTGTTATGATGAGCGCGCGCGGCGCGGCTTACGAAGCGGTTATTACGGACAACTCTTTCGTTTTGGACGACGGCGAATACGCGCTGATTTCTTTCTGGCTTAAAACTTCGGATATGGGCGGAAAGACGGCGGCTACCGTTACCGTATCGGGCATAGGCGACGACAAGGACAACAAGGCGGCGTTTGACGTTGACACCACTACGCAATCGCTTGTGGATATAGGCGACAACAAAGACGTATACGACGGCTGGGTAAAATGCTTTGTAAGAGTTTCCAACGTTTCCAAAGTAGACGGCAAGCAGTTTAAAATTACCGTAAACTTCGGCAACACCACCATTAAAGGCACCAACGCTTCTTCCTACAAATCGGGCTGGCTTGCGCTTACCAACGTTTCGCTTATGAAGCTCGACAAGGACGTTTACGGCTACTCTTCGGGCGGAGCGCACACCGCTACGATTGCTTTCAACGAAGTAGAACAGAACACTACGCACAACTTTGACAGCGAGCAGGGCGACAAAAACGTAATTAAAAACAACTTAGCCGTTCCCTCCGCTTACACGGGCGTAAACGGCGCAAGCATAAACGTAGTGCCCACGGGCGACAAAGCTACCGAGTACGACGCAACCAATAAAAACGCTAACGCGGGACTTTTGAACAAGGAATACGTAAACAACTACACCGACAAAGAATGGTTCAGCTCGCTAAGGTTTATCGATAATCTTCAATCTGCTACGGCTGACGAAGTTTGGAAATCGGTATTCGGCGGTTACACCGTTCAGCCCCTCCTCATCGTAAACAGACCGAGAACGTTTGGTGAACAGAATAAGATTTACAACTACGGCTATATCGGCGGAAGCCAGACGGTAAGCGCCAACGGCTATTCGGCTATCAGCGTAAGGGTAAAGGCAAGCAGAGGCGCGGTTGCCAACGTTTACCTCACCGAGAACAAAGTAGGCGGCGGAAGTCAGGTAATGTCCTACGAATTACCCAAATACAACTTCTGGTACGACGACGCGGGCAACATCCTTAAAGGCGAACCCGACAAAAACGCCACCTCCTCCGCGGACAAAAAGGCAAACATAGCCTACAAGCTGAGAAAGGACGGTCTGTACGAGAACGGCGACGGAAAGCTTTACGCCAACTTCTACAACCTTACCAGATACTACGACACGAGTTTCGAGCACAACGATTTCTATAACGAAAACGGCGAGCTTGTAAGTTTTGAAAATCTTGTTCAGGGCGAAACCTATTATGCGGACAGCGCAAAGACCAAATACGCTCCCCACCACCTGATTGCGGGCGGAAAAGCCAACAACAAAGTTTACGAATACAACACCGGTAAGGACGGCGAAGCCTGCTACTATTATATGGAAAACGGCAAAGCCAACAAAAACAAAGTTGTTTACGGCGTAAACACGGAAGTTGCAAAGATGCGTTACGACAACACCGCTGCGCAGGCTACCCCCTATCAGTTCACCATAGACGGCGATAAATACAACGGCGAGTGGGTAACGGTAACTTTCTATATCCACGCGGGTAGCGAAGCAAAAGATTTCAGGCTGGAACTTTGGAGCGGCGCGCGCGACGAACAGTCGAGCTACGACACAAACGCCGAGAGTTACGTAATTTTCGATTACAGCAGCATTACTCTTGACCAGTCGACCTACGACGGACTCGTAAGCGGATATACAAACCAAATCATAGCAGATTACAGGGAAAAGATTAGCGGCGGACTTGCCGACAACGACGCGAACATTGCGGAGCTTGAAAAGCTTGCGGGCGCGGACAACAGGAGCGACCTGTTCGATTATATCGCAACCTACCACACCTTCTCCCTCTACGATTCGCAGGCGTTTATCCCCTTCAACGGAGAAACGGCAAAAAACGACAAGAGCGGCTATTCGTTCGACTACACCGAAAGCTTAGAGAGCCTTGCATTCCTTAGAGTTACCGATAACGGCAGACCTTCGGGAAGCAACGCGGACGACAGCATTTACACTTTGTCGGCGTTTATCGACTACTCGGTAATCGATAAAGATATAGAAATCATTGGCGAACCCACAGCTCCCGACAACAGCGGAGATAATACCGACACTAAGCAGGATACGGTAAACGCCTGGTTGCTTGCCGCCTCTATCGCGCTTGTAGTGGCTATATTCGTTGCAATTGCGGCAATATTTATTAAGGACTTCGTTAAGAAACGCCGCCGCAGTAAGACCGCGGGTAAAAATTCTTACAACTTCAACAAGAATAAGCGTTACGTTAAAAAGTACGTTAAAGCTAACGGCGACGTTGAGGAAATAGCCGAGGGCGAAGTTGACGAAAGTCTGCTGAGCGACAAGCCCGCAGAAACCGAGGCTCCCGCCGAGGAAAGCGCGGAAACGGTTGAAGAAGCCCAAGAGGAAAGCAACGTTGCAGAACCTTCGGAAAACGCGGAAGAAAAACCCGAAAGCGGCGAAAAGCCTGCCGAGGAAGCAAAGCCCGACGAGGATAAAGGCGAAGAACCTAAACCCGAGGACGGCGAAAACAAATAATAAATAGAAAAACAGCCCCGCTGAATGAAGTGAACCCCAAAGTTTGGACAAAAAATTAAATAATTATAATTGAGATTGAGTTCGGTATTTTACCGGACTCATTTTCAGTTTTAAAATAATACGTTCGTTGTTGTAGTAATCAATATAATCTTTCAAGCAACGGATGAATTCATCCGTTGAAGAAAATGTTTCACCATAAAACATTTCAACTTTCAATCTCCCGAAGAAGTTTTCCATTGCTCCGTTATCCATACAATTACCTTTACGGGACATACTCTGTATGATGTTATGTTCTTGTAAATATCTTTGGTATTCGGAGTGTTGGTATTGCCAGCCTTGGTCTGAATGGAAGATAGGTGTTGCATCGCTGGGCAGTCTTTCCGTTAAACCTTGCAACATTTCTCTTATCTGTTCAAGATTAGGACTTAATGTTATAGAGTAGGATATAATTTCTCTGTTGTATAAATCCATTACAGGTGAAAGATATATTTTTTCATTACAAACCTTAAACTGCGTTACGTCGGTTGTTAGTTTCTCAAACGGTTTGTTTGCAGAGAATTCTCTGTTTAACAGATTATCCGCAATTTTACCAACTTCGCCTTTGTATGAATGATATTTATCATTTTTGCGCTGTTTACCACTTAAATTAAGGCTTTGCATTAGCTTTAATACTGTTTTGTGGTTTATTACTATACCTTTTTGCCGAAGTAACAAAGTAATCCGTCTATATCCGTACCGTTGCTTATTTGCTTCAAACAATGCTTTTATCTCAGACTTCTCTAATAAATACTTATCACTTCTACTCTGTTTGTGATGGTAATAGTAAGTACTGCGCGGTATTCTGGATATTTGCAATAATATACCAAGCGGAAACGTTTGCCTTAGCTCAGATATTATTTCGGCTTTTTGCCGTTCTTTTGCTCTTCCGCAAGAACTAAGGCGCTTAGTTTTTTTATGTATTCAAGCTCCGCTTCTAAGTATTGATTGTGTTCTTTTAACCGTTGGTTTTCTGCTATTAAATCGTTCTCGATTTCTTTATCCAACGGTCTCTTTCTCGGTCTGCCTGTGCTTTTTCTTCCGCGACGTTCTGTCATAAATCCAACTGCTCCTTCGGTTAGATATACGCGCTCCCATTCTTTAAGCCGGTTTTTATAATTATCTTCCCGTTCGCCTGCCCAATATTTGCGGGCGGTCTCACGATAACTTAAATGGTTTTCGCGCATATCCATTATAACAGCTATCTTGTATTCCGGCGAGTACTTTGCGTTAAATTCTTTCTTCCTTGACATAAAATTATGCACCTCCAAATGTTTGTCTAACTTTTGGGGTGCATATCAGAATTGCGGGGCTGTTTTTTAGCGCGTAAATTAAACGGGCGCGGAATAACCGCGCCCTTACTTATTATATTCTTAACCCCTTAGGCAAATGGTTTTTTGCAACTCCGTCCACCGCCTTGCACCAACCTAACGGATAGCCGCCGTGAGTTACGACAGCCCAACCCGAAATATTTTCCTGCAAGTTGAACGTATTGCCGCCCAAATAAGCAACTGCTTTTTCGCGCTCTACTTCCAGAGCGGCAACCTCTTGCGACTTTAAGCACATTGCAAGCGCGTGGCAAGGCTCTACCCTGCCCGTCCGCACTTCGCACAGACGTACGCCCGCCCGCAAAGTATTGAAAGGCAAAGCGGGGCATTCCCCCATAATGGAATAAAGCATACCGCCCGCAAAGTGCAAATTTTGAAAACTAACGCCTTTAAGCGTCTGTTTTTCAAACTGCCTGTATATGGCAAGCGTTTTTTTGTCGGGAACGGTAAGTTTAAACGGCGGAGCTTCGCCCTCCTCGCCGTCCAGCTTTTTGAAAAGCGCGGCAAAGTGCCCTTCGCCCGCGCACTCGTGCGGGAACAGCTTTTTCATTGATACAAGCTGAAAATCAGGATATTTAACAAGAAAATTTTCCACCTGCTTCTCGTCCTCTTGCTCGGCAAAAGTGCAGGTTGAATATACCAGCAAGCCGTTGGGTTTTACAACTTTTTGCGCGCAGTCGAGGATAGCCGCCTGACGGCGGGCGCAAGCTTCAACATTTGCAGGGCTCCACTCCCTTACCGCGGCTTCCTCCTTTAAAAACATCCCCTCGCCCGAGCAGGGCGCGTCTACAAGCACTTTATCGAAGTAACCGCCGAAATGCGCGGCTATGCGTTCGGGGCTTTCGCTTATGACGGCGGCGTTGGTTATCCCCAGCCTTTCAACGTTTTGCGAAAGAATCTTTGCGCGCGAAAGGTTCACCTCGTTCAAAACAATAACGCCTTTGCCTCGCATTTTTTGGGCAAGTTGCGTGCCCTTGCCGCCGGGAGCCGAGCACAAATCGAGTACGCGTTCGCCCTCAGCTACGTTTAAAAGCGGCGCGGCGCACATTGCCGAGGGTTCCTGCACGTAGTACAGCCCCGCCGCGTGCATTACCGTTTTGCCTGCCTTTTCCTCTTTTATATAGAAACCGTCTTTCTCCCAAGCGATTTGTTCGAGGGCGAAAGGGAAAATTTCTTTAAAGCGTTCGGCTGTAATTTTTAAAGTGTTTACGCGTATGCCTTTGTACGGCGGTCTATCGTAGGAAGCGATAAATCGGTCGTACTCTTCACTGAGTTCAATCCGCATTCTTTCCTTGAATTTTTCGGGCAGTTCAATCATCGAGAAGCTCCGTTAGTTTCTGCGGGCTGACGGTTAAAATTGCGGGATTTTCCCGCGCCTGTTTGGCGCGGACGGACTCGTCCGTATCCTCGCAGACGAATACCGAGCATTCCGAAAGTTTTTGAGAGTATCTGCCGCCGAGCGCATATATCTTATCAACGAAAGGTATGGAAATATCCGTTTCGTATTCGAGCGGACGCGAAAAGGTAAACACCTTGCCCTTAAACTTATCCGACACGGCTTTATGGCGGCAATTTACCCTGCCGTAAAACTTGCTTCTGCGCTTGGCGCGCTCGGCTTTCTCCCGCCTGCATTTATCCTTATACTCGCCGTAAGCGCGCGCCGAAGGGCGGGTAATTTTATGGTTTTTGCTTGTGCCCTTCTTTATTCCCAGTTTCTTTTCGAGTTCCGCGCAGTTACAGCCGTACTTTGCGCACATTGCCTGCATAACGCGCATTGTGGCGTACGCGTCGTCCGCCGCGCGGTGCGGGGTAAACTCCACTTCCAATTTTTTGGTTATGTATTCCAAGCCCACCTGACGGGAAAAATCGTTTATCGAAGTCATATATATCAGCTGACTGTCCGAAAAAGCAAAATCGAAGGGCGGCAGTTTGAAACGCCTTGTTTCCAAGTCGAGATAATTTACGTCGTTATGAGTCGCGTGCCCGTAAACTAAATTGTTTTTATCCTCCAAAAGGTCGCGTATAGTCTGATAAACCTGCGGAAAAACGGGGTACTTTTTAAACTCGGTATACTCGTAAGGAAGCACAAGACCGTGCTCGCCCCTGCCGTCGGTAAGATGAAATTTACCTTTGGGGTTGATTAAAATATCTTCCTTTTTTATTATATTGAAATTTTCGTCGCAAAGCACATAGCCGAAGGCGCATATTTTAGCCGTCGTCTTGTATACGCTTGCGCACTCTATATCGAAAAATAATAAATTCATACCTTATAATTATAACAAACGGGCGCGCGGTTGGCAAGCGACGCCATTGCACTGTAAAAAATTATTGCGGCGCAATTACAACTGCGCCGCACAAAACCTACTTTATTTCTTTTTTGGTTCGATATATTCCTTACCGCCCATATATTTGCGTAAGACTTCGGGTATAAATACTCTTCCGTCCGCCTGCAAATGATTTTCAAGGAAGGCAATCAGCATTCTGGGAGGAGCTACTACCGTATTGTTCAGAGTGTGCGCAAAGCGGTTTCTGCCCGTTTCAGCGTCCTTGTACCTTATGCCGAGCCTGCGGGCCTGCGCGTCCGTCAGGTTAGAGCAACTGCCAACTTCGAAATACTTTTTCTGGCGGGGGCTCCAAGCCTCCACGTCCAAACTCCTGTATTTCAAGTCGGCGAGGTCGCCCGAACAGCACACAAGCGTGCGCACGGGAATTTGCATAGATACAAACAGCTCAACCGTGTAAGACCACAGTTTTTCGTACCAATAGTCGCTCTCTTCGGGCTTGCAGACAACTATCATTTCCTGCTTTTCGAATTGGTGTATGCGGTATATGCCCCTCTCCTCTATGCCGTGCGCGCCCTTTTCCTTGCGGAAGCAGGGCGAATACGACGTGAGCGTTAAAGGAAGCTTTGCTCCGTCGGTTACGGTATTCATAAACCGACCTATCATAGAGTGTTCGGAAGTACCTATAAGGTACAAATCTTCGCCCTCTATCTTGTACATCATACCGTCCATCTCTTCAAAGCTCATAACGCCGGAAACGATGTCGCTTCTAATCATATACGGGGGTATACAGTACGTAAAGCCCTTGTCAATCATAAAGTCGCGGGCGTAGGAAAGCACCGCAGAATGCAGGCGAGCCACGTCGCCCGTAAGATAGTAAAAGCCGTTGCCGGAAGTGCGGCGGGCGCTGTCCAAATCTATTCCGTCCAAACTTTCCAATATGTCCTGATGATAGGGCACGTCGAAGGGCTTTTCCTTAGCTTCGAGATAGGTGTTCCACTCCACGTTGCAGCTGTCGTCCTTTCCGATGGGCACGTCGTCGGCAATTATGTTGGGAATGGCGAGCATATCCTTTTTAAGTTTTTCGTCAATCTCCGCCGTTTCCGCCTCGATTTGCGCCACGACTTCGTTGTTTTCTTTGGAGAGCTTTTTAACCTCTTCCGCCTCTTCTTTCTTACCCTCGCGCATCAGCGCTCCGATTTTTTTTGCGTACTCGTTGCGTTTTGCTCGCCTGTCGTCGCCCTCGCGCTGTAAAGCGCGCTTTTTTTCGTCGAGTGCAAGCACTTCGTCAACAAGCGGAAGCTTGGCGTCCTGAAACTTTTTCTGTATATTTTCTTTTACTAATTGGGGATTAGTCCTTATAAGGTTAATATCAATCATTTTTAGCCTTCTCCGCTAATATATTGTAAATTATGGAAATATTATACGGCAAAAAATACTCAAAAGCAATTAAATTAAGCTTTTTTCTGTTGAAAAAAAGAGCGTATAGTGATATAATTATCAAGTAGTAATATTTTTGACGTTTTAACAGAGCGCAAAGGATATATATGAGCAAAATTATTTATAGAGGAAAAAAAGCCGCCGCGCCGCAGGACGCCGCCGGAGAAGAGAGCTTGCCGCTTTCTTCCGTGGAAACGCAGTCCGATAATACGCAGTCCGCCCCTCCCCCCGAGGAAAAGACAGCTGAAAGCGCGGAAGCAAACAGCAGTTTTGACGTGTCCGAAGAGATTTCTGCGGACGCCGACGGTCAAAGCGCGCAGGAAGAAAAGCCCGCGCGCCCTAAAACCGAGCGGAAGGTTGCGCGCACCCGCGCCGCCAAGCCAAAGGAAACGCCTGTTGAAAGCGAAAAGCCCGCGGAGGAAGAAAAACAAGCCGAAGAACAGCCCGCCGCCTCTTCCGCCGAGGAAGAAGTTGCGGTTGCTTCTGTTCAGGCGTTGGAGGACGAAGCCGAACAGCCAGCCGAAGACGACGGCGCGGAAATTGAAAAGAGCGACGAGGAAAAACCCAAGGAAGAGAGCTTTGACAAGGGTAAAATTTTAAAATACTTCAAGCGCCATCCCAAGATGACGATAAACACCAAGGTAGACAGATTTACTCCCGAGTTAAACAACGGTCTTTCGCCCGAACAGGTTGAAACGCGGTTTAAACAGTTTTTGTTTAACGACACCAACAAGAAATACTCCAAGTCGTACGCAAGCATATTCATTGGCAACATCTGCACGTTTTTCAACCTGCTGTGCCTTATCGCATTTATCGCGCTTTTGCTTGCGGGTATGCAGGGCATAACCAACTACCTTGTAATAGTTATTACCGCGGCGAACGTTGGCATCGGTATTTTTCAGGAAATACGCTCTAAGCTTGCCATAGATAAGCTGGCTATTATGGCTTCCTCTTCGACAAAGGTGCTACGCGACGGCGAAGTTATAGAAATTCCCACAAGCGAGGTTGTTCTCGACGACATTATAATTATGGAGCTGGGCAATCAAGTGCCAGCCGACTGTATACTTGCGGACGGTAACGTTGAAGTAAACGAGAGCCTTTTGACGGGCGAATCGGTATCGGTTAAAAAGAAGATTGGCGACGTACTGTATGCGGGTAGCTTTATTGCCAGCGGAAACGGCAAATGCCGCGTTGACAAGGTAGGTAAAGAAACTTTCCTTGAAAAGCTTACCGCAAAGGCAAAGAAATACAAACGCCCCAACTCCGAGCTTATAAACTCTATGCAGGCGATAATTAAGGTTGTTTCCATAGTTATCTTCCCCATAGCAATCGGCGTTTTCCTTGTAACGAGGGCGGCGAACTCGGTTGAAGGCGTTACCGTATCCGCCTGGCTTCTCTCCGAAAGGGACAGCCTTGCGCTGGCAAAGACCTGTTCGGTAGTTATAGGTATGATACCTTCGGGTATGTTGCTTTTAACCTCCGTTGCGCTTGCCGTAGGCGTTTTGCGGCTTACGAAAAACAACACGCTTGTGCGCGACCTGTACTCGCTGGAAATGCTGGCGAGGGTAAACGTACTGTGCCTTGACAAGACTGGAACGATTACCGACGGGCGTATGAAAGTAAACGACGCGGTAATACTCAACACCATAGGCGAATACTCGCTGAACGATATAATGGGCAGTATGCTTGCCGCGCTGGACGACAATAACCAGACTTCGATTGCGCTGTACAATCACTTCGGGCACAGCGACGCGCTTTCGCCCACGGCAAAAATACCCTTCTCTTCAAAGCGCAAGCTTTCGGCGGTATCCTTTGCCGACGTGGGAACGTTTGTTATGGGCGCGCCCGAGTTTGTGTTAAAGCCCCTGCCCACCAAGGTTGAAAGAATAGTAAAACAGTATGCGCAGATGGGTTTGCGCGTTATAGTGCTCGCCCACTCCTCCTCGCCCATTATCGGCGACAAACTGCCCGCAATAGTAAAGCCGCTGGCTATAATTTCGATTGCCGACAACATCCGCGAGGACGCTATTGAAACCATTAAATGGTTTAAGGAAAACGACGTTCAGGTTAAAGTTATTTCCGGCGATAACCCCATAACCGTTTCCGAAGTTGCCAAGCGCGCGGGCATAGACCACGCAGACAAGTTTATTTCGCTTGAAGGCTTAAACGAAAAGGAAGTTGAAAACGTAGCCAACAAGTACACCGTTTTCGGCAGAGTTACGCCCGAACAGAAAGCCGTGCTTGTAAGGGCGATTAAGACCGAGGGCAACACGGTTGCAATGACGGGCGACGGCGTAAACGACATACTTGCGTTGAAGGAAGCCGACTGCGCGATATCCGTTGCATCTGGAAGCGAGGCGGCGAGAAACGTAAGCCACCTTGTGTTGATGGACAACAACTTCGGCAATATGCCCAAGGTCGTTGCGGAAGGGCGAAGAGTTATTAACAACATTAAAAACTCGGCTTCGCTGTACCTTATGAAAACGCTGTTTACAGCCGTTTTGGCAACGATATTCATTATTCTTCGCCAGGCGTATCTGTTTGTGCCCAGCAATATGTTGCTGTTGGAATTGTTCGTAATAGGCGCACCCTCATTCTTCCTCTCGCTACAACCCAACAATTCGAGGGTGGAAGGCAAATTCATAACCCACGTTATGAGCCGAAGTATTTCGGGCGCGGTGGTAATGATTCTATGCGTAATGGCAATGTATCTTACCTGCACATTGGGAGGAAGCGAGTTCAGCGGCTTCCAGACGGCGATGTGTATGATGGCGCTCGTATTCTCGGGACTTGTAATGCTGTACAGGGTTTGCCAACCGTTTAACGGTTACAGACTTGTACTGTTCGTACTTATGACGGCGCTGTGCATTGTGGCTATGTCTGTACCGTTCACCGCCAAGATGCTGTGCGAAAATTGGAATACACTTAACTGGACATATCCTAAGATACTTATTGTAGTAGTTGCAATCGAGGCGGCTTTCCCCATATCCTCCTCGCTGATAAAGATAATGCAAATTATTATGCCGTCCTCCACTTCTTCCGATTCAAAGAAGAACGCGGACGAAAATAAAAACAAAAAGAAAGCGGTTAAGTAAAATTTAATAAAAGACTACGCGCCCGCGGCTATGTGCCGCGGGCGCGTAGTCTTTTAACACCTTACACACAGTTACCGCGGGCGCGTATTATTTTAGCGCCTTACACACAGTTTTCGTTGAATGAACAGCCCTGCCGAGCTAACTCGGCAGGGCTTTAAAATTCATTTATTTACTTAACTTCTTTTTAAATTGTTGCACTTAATCAGCAAATTTGCTATTATTATTCTTCACTTTCCGTAGGTTCTTCGGGTACGTCCGCCGCGCTCTCTTCGGGAGCCTGCGCTTCCGCCTCGTCGTCGCGCTCGGTAAGCGCTACGGTAGCGACCACGCCGTCCTTCAAGCGCATAAGCCGCACGCCCCTCGACGTTCTGCCAAAGCGGGAAATATCCGCGCAGTGCATTCTTATGATTGTACCGCCGTCGGAAATGAGCATAGCGTCGTCGTCGTCGGTAACCTGTTTTATAGACACAAGATAGCCCGTAAGCTGGTTAAAAGTACCCGCCTTAACGCCTTTGCCCGCACGTCCCTGCTCTCGGTAGTCAGAGCTGTCGGTACGCTTTCCGTAGCCGTTGGACGTTACGGTGAGAATATCCTTTTCCCTGTCGACCACAAGCATATCGACAAGCCTGTCGTCGCCGCTAAGCTTCATTGCCTTTACGCCCGCCGTATCGCGCCCCATAGCGCGCACGTCTTCCTGATTGAAAGTTATGCACTTACCGCCCTTGCTGGCAACCATAACCGCGTCGCCCGACGAACAGTACTGCACGGAAATGAGGCTGTCGCCCTCGTTTAACTTAATTGCGATTTTACCGCTGCGGTTGATACTGGTAAATTGGTTGATTTCCGTCTTTTTAATCATACCGCTCTTTGTGGCGAAGCAAATGTATTCCTTATCCGCATTGAAAGGTATAATCGTTTCAATCTTTTCGTCCTGGGCAATCTGAACGATATTTACAATCGCCCTGCCGCGAGCCGCCCGTGCCGCTTCGGGAATCTGATACCCCTTAATCGAGTATACCCTGCCACGGTTGGAAAAGAGCAATATGTCGTCGTGCGTGGAGCAGACAAACATATTTTCCACAAAGTCCTCGTCCTTGGGCTTGTGGGCGGTTATGCCCATACCGCCGCGGTGCTGAGCCCTGTACTCGCCTACGGGCAGGCGTTTTACGTATCCCGAATGGGTAAGCGATATTACAACCTGCTCCTCGGGAATAAGGTCGGCGTCGTCTATATCTCCGAAATCGACCTCTATTTCCGTTTTACGCTCGCCGGGATACTTGCGCTTTATTTCCTGCAAGTCGGTGCGGATAATTTCGTATACCCTGCTTTCGTTTGCAAGTATGTCCTTATAGTCGGCAATAGCCTTTTCAAGTTCGTCCAACTCGGCGGTTATTTTGTCCACTTCGAGGTGGGAAATACGGTACAGCCTGAGTTCGGCAACCGCGGTAGCCTGTTTAACGTCGAGTTCGAAGCGGTTTGTAAGCTTGGTTACGCAGTCGGTTTTGTCTATCGCGTTACGGCAGACCTCTACAACTTCGTCAATCGACGCCTGAGCGATTACAAGTCCGCGCAGTATATGCGCGCGCTCCTCCGTCTTGGCGAGGTCGTACTTGGTCCTTCTGCGTATAACGTCTTTCTGATGTTCGAGGTAGTAATAAATAAAATCTTTAAGCGTGCAAATCTTGGGCGTGCCGTCAACAAGGGCAAGCATTATAAGTCCGTCGGAAATTTGCAGGTTGGTATGCTTGTATAAAAGGTTTAAAACGACCTGCGCGTTGGCATCTTTCTTTATTTCTATGACTATGCGCATACCGTCGCGGTCGGATTCTTCACGGATATCGGAAATGCCTTCTATCCTCTTATCCTTTACAAGGTTAGCCATAGTTTCAATAAGCTTAGCCTTGTTTACCTGATAGGGAATTTCCGTTACAATTATTCTCTGCCTTGTCTGGTTGCCGCTCTGGTAGTCCTCTATTTCACATTTGGAGCGGATAACTATGCTTCCGCGCCCCGTCTTATACGCCTTGCGGATACCGCCGCGCCCCATAATAAGACCGCCCGTAGGGAAGTCTGGCGCAGGGATATACTCCATAAGCTCGTCAATTTCAATATCGGGGTTGTCTATCATAGCGCAAACGCCGTCTATAACCTCGCCGAGATTGTGGGGCGGTATGTTGGTTGCCATACCTACCGCAATACCGTCGGAGCCGTTTACGAGCATATTGGGGAAGCGCGAGGGCAATACCGTGGGTTGCATACCCGTATCGTCGAACGTGGGATAGAAATCAACCGTATCCTTATCGAGGTCGCGCAGCATTTCCGAAGATATTTTAGAAAGCCTTGCTTCGGTATATCTCATTGCCGCGGCGGGGTCGCCGTCTACCGAGCCGAAGTTGCCGTGCCCTTCAACGAGCGGCATATTTATAGTAAAGTCCTGCGCAAGTCTTACGAGCGCGTCGTAAACCGAGCTGTCGCCGTGAGGGTGATATTTACCGAGGCAATCGCCGACTATACGCGCACACTTTCTGAAAGCTTTATCGTTGTATAAGCCCAAATCGTGCATAGAATACAAAATTCTGCGGTGTACGGGCTTTAAACCGTCCCTTACGTCGGGAATTGCACGGGACACGTTTACAGCCATAGCGTAGGCTATAAACGATTTTTTCAGCTCTTCGTCAACCTCGACTTCGAGCATTTTTGTCATAGCAAGCGTTTTGACGAATTCTTCCGTCAATTCGGGGCTTGTCTGTTTCTTTGCCATTGCTTTCATTCCCCCTTAAACGTCCAACTCGGCAACGAGCTTGGCGTTTTCTTCGATAAACTGCCTGCGCAGTTCGGGCTGTTCGCCCATCAACAGCGCAAACATCTTGTCGGCTTCAACCGCGTCCTCTACGTTAATTCTCACAAGCGTGCGCTTTGAAGGGTCCATAGTCGTTTCCCAAAGCTGTTCCTTGTTCATTTCGCCCAAGCCCTTATAGCGTTGAAGGTCGAATTTGCCGTCGGGGTGCTCCTCCCTGAACTTGGCTAACGCAGGGTCGTCGTAGAGATACGTATCCTCTATACCCTTTCCGCTGACCTTATACAGGGGCGGCTGTGCGGCGTATACGTGCCCGTTTTCAACCAGCGGGCGCATATAGCGGAAGAAGAAAGTAAGAAGAAGTATTCTTATATGCGAGCCGTCTACGTCGGCGTCGGTCATAATTATAATTCTGTCGTAGCGGAGTTTGCTTTCGTCGAAGTTTTCCTGTATGCCGCAACCGAATGCCGTTATCATAGCCTTGATTTCTTCGTTTTCCAACACGCGGTTTATACGCACCTTTTCAACGTTGAGTATCTTTCCGCGCAATGGAAGTATAGCCTGAAAACGCCTGTCGCGCCCCTGCTTTGCGGTGCCGCCCGCCGAATCGCCCTCTACAATATAAATTTCGCACAGCTCCGAACGCTTATCCGAGCAGTCGGCAAGTTTGCCAGGGAGTTTGGTGCTTTCCAAAACGCCCTTCCTCCTCGTTTCCTCGCGGGCGAGCCTTGCCGCGTCGCGCGCGCGCTGGGCGGTTACGCAACGCATAACGAGTTCCCTTGTTTCGGAGGGGTGCTCTTCGAGATAGGTGCCGAATTTGTCAACGACCGCCTTTTGCACAAAACCGCGCACGTAGGTGGAGCAGAGCTTGCTCTTCGTCTGGCTTTCGTACTGCGCGTCGGCAATTTTTACGGAAACGACCGCGGTTATACCCTCGCGCACGTCGTCGCCCGAAAGCTTGTCGCTGTCCTTTAAAATATTCAGCCTGTGCCCCGCGTCGTTTATTACCTTTGTGAGCGCCGCCTTAAAGCCGTCTAAATGCGTGCCGCCGTCGGGCTGGCGGATATTGTTTGAGAAGGGAAAAATCTGCTCGGAATAGCCGTCGTTATACTGAATGGCTACTTCGAGGAATTTATCGTCCCCCTCGCTCTCTTCGAAGTATACGGGCTGGGCGAACAGCGTGTTTTTACCCGCGTTTATATCCTGAATAAAGTGGACTACGCCCCCCTCGTAACAGAAAGTATCCGAACGCACCTTTTCGCCGCGGTGGTCGGTAAGCGTAAGAGTAAGCCCTTTGTTTAAATAGGAAAGCTCCCTCAAAAGCGTTTTAAGCGTTTCGTAGTTGAAGTCCACCGTTTCGAACATTGTGGGGTCGGGGTGGAAACAGATGGAAGTTCCCGTTGCGTCCGTGTCCTCTACAATCTTTAAAGGTTCTTCGGGCACGCCCTCGTGGTATACCTGACGGAATTTATGACCGCGCTGGCACACTTCCGCAATAAGCGTATCGGAAAGCGCGTTTACGCAGGAAACGCCCACGCCGTGCAAGCCCGAAGAAATTTTGTATCCCCCAGCCTTGTTGCCGCCGCCGAATTTTCCGCCTGCGTTGAGGTTGGTCAAAGCCAATTCCACGCCCGAAATGCCCTCTTCCTTGTTTATACCCGTGGGTATGCCCCTGCCGTTATCCTTAACGGTGCAGAAACCCTCCGCGGATATGGTAACTTCTATTCTGTCGCAATAGCCTGCAAGCGCTTCGTCAATCGAGTTGTCGATAACTTCCCTTACAAGGCAGTGCAAACCCTTTTCATCAGTCGGTCCGATATACATTCCGGGGTGTTCCCTGACCGGCTCTAACCCCTTTAATGCTTTTAAACTGTTGGCATCGTAATCCGAACGCACTTTATCGGGCATAAATTCACCTCTCGCCAAGTGTTGTAAACGCCGCGCAAAACGCTTTTTACAGCCTTTTTAAACGCCGTATAAAGCCGCAGAGTTCCATTGAAAATATTATACCATATTATTAGAAATAAGGCAACAGTTTAGCCGAATTTTAACGTCAAAATAAGGAAAAAAAAGTAAATTTACGCGCATTTTACGCGCGCCTTTGCGCATTATAATTTTATGGATAGATGCGAAAAATTCAAGTGCGGAAACCTTTGGACGGAGGGCGAAATTTACGAGTGCGAAAGTTGCGGAAACCACGTGTGCAAGGAGTGCGCCCTGCGCTGGAAATACGTTTGTCCCAACTGTTTCGGCAGGCTTTGGCGGATAAGTTAAATGCGCAAGTTTCCTCAATTTAGACTTCTGTCGGACAGGAAAACCATTTTAAAATAATTATAATTGACTTTAAATTTTAAATGTGCTAAACTTTAAATGCGACACCAACTGAATAAAAAACAACCAACAAGGATATACCTCGGTAGAAGTGTATCTTCTTTTGCATTACAAATTCACTTGTTGGTTTATTCGTAATTTAAAATTGGTGTCGCAACCTACGAGAAGTACATTTTCTATATGTCGCTTTCTTGTTAGGAAGCGGCATTATTTTTTTGTTCTTTTCCGTAGGTTTACCGCCATTGAAATTTTAAAAAAAAGGAGAAACCATATGAAAAGAAAGAAACTACTCGCACTACTGCTTGCAGCTACGTCGGCTACCGTCGGCGCGTTTGCCTTTACGGGCTGTAACGAGGAAAACGGCAAACCCGACGGCGACGGAGAACACACCCACGCTTTTGACAGGCAGGTTGCCGAAGGCAAGTATTTAAAGAGCGCCGCCAACTGCACGGAAAAAGCCGTTTACTACCTTTCCTGTATCTGCGGCGAAAAGGGAAAGGCAACGTTCGAACACGGTCAACCCGCAGGGCACAAGTACGAAAACGGCGTTTGCGGAGTTTGCAACCAACCCGACCCCGACGCGCCTCCTAAGAAAAACCAGCTTACCGAAGAAGAATGGGCGAACGCTTTCGATTTTAAAAAGTTTGGCAACGTTGAAATGAATATGATAGGTATGGAAGACGACGGCGGCGATTTAACCGTATGTAAACTTGCCGACGGCATTATTTACACTTCTAACGAACGAATAGATACCGAAGGAAATATTGTGGAAGACTATCCGTACACGTCGACGGACTATTACACAAAGGAAGACGGCAAGTATTACCACTACCGCGTTACCGACGACGGACAGAGCAAGACGGAAATGGAAGAAAGCGAGTACGGTTATGCCTACAACGGAACGTTTGGCGTTTGCGATTTAAGCGCATACTTCGCCGATTTTACATACGACGAGGCAACCGACGGCTATATATGCAGCACCCCCGAAAAGATAGAACTTTTCCCTGATTATAGCGGCAATATAACTTTGAAATTCGAGGACGACAAAATAAAATCTTTTTATGCCGATTTAAAGGACGAATATCACGCGCTGAAAGTAGAAATGACTTTTAAATACGGAACGGCTGAAATAACCCTGCCGGATATAGATTTGCCGCAAATCAACACGGACGGATTTAGCTTTACCGCCAACAAGAACGGCGGCTACTCCGTTTCGGGAATGGGCGAAGTAAACGTTACCGACTTGGTTATACCCGCAACTTATAACGGTGAGCCGGTAACCGAAATAGCCGAGCGGCGTTGTCAACATTGTTTTCGAAGGAAACAACGTTGCTTTGCGCGCAAAGGCGTTCGGCAATTGCGACAATCTTAAAAGCATTTCGTTTTTAAACGGCACCAAGGCGCAATGGAACGCTATGATTAAGGCTAACGATTGGGACGAAAACTCGGGCGACTATACAATAACCTGTTCGGACGGAACAATAAATAAAGCGCAATAATCAAATTCAACAAAATGCGCGCCGCGGATTTTTTCCCGCGGCGCGTTGCGTTTTAGATATTTTATTTTTTGCCGTCTTTATACCCTTCGGGTAAATAGCGGATTACGTCCTGATACCGCAAAAAATATTTGTAAGCCGTGCTGTCGTCGCCCTTGGCGAGATAGTACTCGTACCTGAGTTGCGTTAAAATGATAAAATTTATATCGTCCTCGGGAAGTTGCGGCAGGTCGATTAACATACCCTCCTCCACATCTTTAAGCGGCAGACCGCCGTTTACAAGCCCCTGAACGCGCAGTATGGCAAGCAAAACTTTGGAAGAAGGAGCTTTTGAAAGAATTTCGCAAATTACAAACCCGTCGGTTTTGCCGCCCGAATACTCCAACGGCGCCGCGTTGATTACAAAGGAATAGAAAGCGTACGGAAGCGCTATCCCGAAGAGCGGATGAACGGACGGCACAGCAAAGGCTATTACGCCCAGCAAAATTAAAAGCAAATCGAAAAACAACCCCGCCGCCGCGGTAAGCGCAAACCTTAAACGCATCGCCTTTGCACCCTTGGGGTTTACCTCCACGCACGAACTTCTGAAAAGCCTAAGTTTGGGTGCCTTTACGCCCATTTTGCAAATTGCGCCGACAAGAAAGTGCGCACCCTCGTGAACAAGCTGTTCGAAAAACGCGCCAAGAAAAACAAGTATTACGTATACGGGTATCAAAGCGTACAGCTCGGCTAAGTTCACCTGCGTACAGAACACGTATCCGCCCCAAGCGGCAAGCCCCGCCGCCAAAACGGCGGCAAGCGCCGTTACCAGCTTGTTTTTCATATCCTCCCCCTCGCAAATAAAATGCGTTTTACTTGGTTATCACGTCTATATATTCGTCGTAGGTAACGTTTTTATCAAACCGCTTGGTTCCGTTAATTTCTATTATTCTCGTTGCGACGGTGTTCATAAGCTCCTGGTCGTGCGAGGTAAACAGCATACAGCCCTTAAAATTTTTCATACCGTTGTTGAGGGCGGTTATGCTTTCCAAATCGAGGTGGTTTGTCGGCTCGTCAAAAATAAGAAAGTTACCGCCCTCCAACATCATTTTGGCAAGCATACACCTTACCTTTTCGCCGCCGGAAAGCACTTTTGCCTGCTTTAAAGCCTCTTCACCCGAAAAGAGCATTCTGCCCAGCCAGCCGCGCAGGTACTCCTCATAATGGTCGGAAGAGAACTGCGAAAGCCATTCCACAAGATTTAAATCGCACCCCTGAAAGAACTCGTTGTTGTTTTCAGGGAAGTACGAAGCGGAAATGGTTTTACCCCAGCGCACCGTACCGCCGTCCGGCTCGGCTTTGCCCATAAGCACGTCGTACAGCATAGAAATGGTAGTCGACTTGTCGCTTACTATGCCAATTTTATCGTCGCGCTGAACGGTGAACGAAACGTTTTCGAAATATCCCTTTTTTGTAAGACCTTCAACCATTAAGATATCGTTGCCAATATCCTTTTCGTACTTAAAATCGATATACGGATATTTGCGGAGTGAAGGCTTGAAATCGCTTATAGTCAGTTTTTCAAGCTCTTTCTTTCTCGAAGTCGCCTGACGGGACTTGGAAGCGTTGGCGGCAAAGCGGGCAATAAATTCCTGCAATTCCTTTGCTCGCTGTTCGTTCTTCTTATTCTGGTCCTTTTGCTGACGGGCAAGAAGCTGGCTCGTTTCGTACCAGAAATCGTAGTTGCCCAGGAGCATATTGATTTTTCCGTAGTCCACGTCGCAGATATGCGTGCAGACCTTGTTTAAAAAATGCCTGTTGTGCGAAACGATTATGATTGTGTTTTCAAAATCCAAAAGATAGTTTTCAAGCCACCTTACCGTCTTTATATCAAGGTTGTTGGTAGGCTCGTCCAATAACAGTATGTCGGGGTTGCCGAAAAGCGCCTGCGCAAGCAAAATTTTAACCTTACGCTTGGCGTCCATATCCGCCATAAGAGTGTCGTAGCACTCCTCGCCTATATCCAGCGCGTTTAAAAGCGTTTGCGCTTCGTACTCGGCTTCCCAGCCGCCAAGCTCGGCAAATTCGCTTTCGAGCTCGCTTGCGCGCACGCCGTCGGCTTCCGAAAAGTCCTCCTTGGCGTACAGCGCGTCCTTTTCGTCCATAATCTGCACAAGGCGCTTATGCCCGAGCATTACCGCGCGGAGGACGGACACGTTGTCAAACGCGCTCTGATTTTGCATAAGCACGGACATACGCTCGTTTTTATCCATAGAAACGTCGCCCTTGTTCGGCTCTATTTCGCCGCTGAGCACCTTTAAAAAAGTAGACTTACCCGCGCCGTTTGCGCCGATTATGCCGTAGCAGTTGCCGCCCGTGAACTTCAAGTTTACGTCCTCGAATAGTTTTTTACTGCCGTATTGCAACGACACGTTGTTTACCTGTAACATTTATTCCTCCGAAAATTATTTGCGCAAGTATCAAAAAGACAAAACTTGCCGTGATATTTTTAATTTATATTTACTGACTGAATTGGCTGTTGTACAAATTTTTGTAAAAGCCGCCCCTTTCAATGAGCTGTTCGTGATTGCCCTGCTCTATAATATTGCCGTCTTTCATAACGAGTATAAGGTCGGCTTCCTTTATAGTTGATAGCCTGTGCGCAACTATAAAGCTTGTTCTGCCCTTCATAAGCTTGGCGAACGCGCGCTGAATTTTAAGCTCGGTACGGGTATCGATTGACGAAGTGGCTTCGTCCAAAATAAGCATAGGCGGCAGACAAAGCATAATGCGCGTTATGCATAAAAGCTGTTTTTGCCCCTGCGACAGGTTGCCGCCGTCCTCGCCGATTACCGTGTCGTAGCCGTCCTTCATCTGCATAATAAATTTGTGCGAGTGGGTAGCCTTAGCCGCTTCAATAACTTCTTCATCGGTAGCGTCGGGCTTGCCTATTTTAATGTTGTCGCGCACGGAGCCGCTTTTAAGCCAGGTATCCTGCAACACCATACCGTAATTTTTCCTCAGCGATTTGCGAGTTACCTGCGCAACCGAATGCCCATCCACCGTTATTTCGCCGCCGCGCACGTCGTAAAAGCGCATTAAAAGATTTATGAGCGTGGTCTTGCCGCAACCCGTAGGGCCTACGATTGCAATGCGCTGACCCGCCTCCGCCTTTATGTTCAGCCCGCGTATAAGCGGCTTATCCTCTTCGTAAGAAAATTCAACGTCCTTAAATTCAACGTCGCCGCGCACACCGTCAAGGCAGACGGCGTCGTCCGCGTCGGGAATTTGAGCGGGTTCGTCGATGAGTTCGTATATTCTGCCAGCGCAGGCAATCGCGTTCTGAAATTCCGTAACCACGCCCGAAATTTCGTTAAATGGCTTGGTATATTGGTTGGAATAGCTCAACAGCGTGGTAAGTTTGCCTATGCCGAAAGCTACGGGCAATACCGAGGGATAGATAATCGTCAACGCGCCCGCAAGCGCAACCGCCGCGTAAACTACCGCGTTTACAAACCGCGTGCAGGGATTGGTAAGCGAGGAAAAGAAGATTGACGAAAGCGAAGCCTTTGTAAGTTCGGCGTTTACTTCGTCGAATTTTTCCTGATTCTCGTCCTCCCTCCCGAAAGCCTGCACAACTTTAAGGTTGCCGAGCATTTCCTCTATAAACGCCGTTTGCTCGCCCCTGATTTTGGAAGTCTTTCTGAACATCGAATAAGTTCGACCCGCAATAAACTTTGCCACGAACAGCGAAAGCGGAGTTATCAAAAAAACCGCAAGCGCTATTATCCAATTGTATACGAACATTAACGCCAGCGTTGCGATTATGGTTACTACGCCCGTAAACAGTTGCGTAAAGCCCATCAAAAGCCCGTCGGCAAATTGGTCGACGTCGGCAATACAGCGGGAAACGACATCGCCGTAAGAGTGCGCGTCAATGTATTTTAACGGCAAATTTTGTATGTGAGCGAACGCCTTTGCGCGCAAATCGCGCACTACCCCGTATACTATGGTGTTGTTTATAACGCTCATCACCCACTGCACGAGTGCGGTTGCGGCTACAATCGCGCCGATAACGATAAAATAAAACGATAGCTTTTGGAAGTTTACGTTGCCCTCCCCGACAATAAAATCGATTGCGTCGCCGAAAAGCACGGGAGCAAGCAGATTGCCCGCCACGCTTAACACCGCCAGCAAAAGGGAAAGAATTATTGCGGGAATATACTTTTTAAGCTGTTTTATTACGCGCTTTAAAATAAACGACTGGGTCTGACGCTTTTCTTTCATACTCCGTCCGCCCCCTTAACGTTCTTTGCCGCGCTGCCGCTGTCATACTGCGAGCTGTCTATTTCCCTGTACACTTCGCAACTTTCAATTAGTTCCTCGTGAGTGCCGCACCCTACGAGGTTGCCGCCGTCCAAAACCAAAATTTTATCGGCAAAGCGCACCGAGCTTGTGCGTTGAGATACCAAGAACACCGTGGGGTTGTAATCGAGCGAACGCAAGTTTCTTCTGAGTGCCGCGTCCGTAGCGTAGTCGAGCGCGGAAGCGCTGTCGTCAAGAATTAAAATTGACGGCTTTTTTACGAGCGCGCGGGCTATCGTAAGCCTTTGGCGCTGACCGCCCGAAAAGTTTTTACCGCCCTGCTCCACGCCCTCGTCCAGCCCGTCGGGCTTGGACTTTACAACGTCCGCCGCGCAGGCAAGTTGAAGCGCGGCTTCTATTTCGCCGTCGGTCGCGTCCTCCCTGCCCCATTTGATATTTTCCCTTATGGTGCCCTTAAAGAGCACGGCGCGCTGGGGAACGACCCCGCACTCGGCGCGCAATTTCTCATCGCCGACCGCATTGACGTTTACGCCGTTTATGCGCACCTCCCCTTCGGTGGCGTCGTAAAAATGCGGTATAAGATTTACAAGAGTGCTTTTACCCGAACCCGTGCCGCCTATGATACCGACGGTTTCGCCGGCGTTCACGGCAAAGCTTATGCCTGAAAGCGCCTCCGAGCCGCCGCCCGCGTAGCGCATACCCACGTTGACAAATTGAATGAATGGCGCGCCCTCCGCCTTATCTACGCACGCCTCGCCGTGTTTAAGAGAGGGTTGCATATTCAAAATTTCGTTTACCCTGCCCGCGCAAGCAAAGCACTTGGTAACCGTTATTATAAGGTTGGCAAGTTTAATAAGCTCTATTAAAATCTGCGACATATAGTTGTACAGCGCGACAACTTGACCCTGCGAAAGACTGCCGTCGTACGTCCGGCACGCGCCCACCCTTATGAGCACGATTATGCCGACGTTAATCAGCGCGTAAGTGAGCGGGTTCATAAGCGCGGAAATGCCGCCGACGAATTTCTGCGACTTTGTAAGCTCGGCATTGCGGCGGTTGAAGCCACTTATTTCCTCTTCCTCCTTACAGAAAGCGCGCACCACCCTCGACCCTACAAGCGTTTCGCGCGTTGCCGCGGTTACCTTATCCAACTTGCCCTGCGTTTTGCGGTACATAGGAATAGTGATAAACATTATGCCGAACACGACGGCGAACAGCACTGCGATTGTAACCGCGAACACCCAGCCCGCCGACACGCTTATTACAAACGCCATTATCATTGCGCCGAACACGATAAAGGGCGAACGCATAAACAGACGAAGCCACATATTTACGCCCGTCTGCACCTGGTTTACGTCGCTCGTCATTCTGGTAATCATAGACGAAGCGCCCAAGCCGTCTATTTCGTAATAGGAAAGCGACTGTAATTTTTTGAACATATCGCTTCTCAATTCTTTTGAAAAACCTACCGCCGCCTTTGCCGCAAAATACTGCGCGCACACGGCGCTTACCAGCCCCACCACTCCGAGCGCGACCAGAATAAGGCAGGCGTATACCGTATAGCGGGTAACCGCCGCCGTGCCCTCCGCGCCAACGGCGTTGAGCTTATCGATAATAGACGCGACTATTATGGGAATGAGCAGTTCGAAGCTCGCTTCCAACATCTTGAAAAGGGGCGCGAGAACGCTCTGCAATTTATAGTGTTTTAAATAGCGAAGCAAGTTCTTCATACTGTAAAATTATACCAAACCTCTTTTTAAAAATCAAACGAAGAAAGGGCAAAAACGCATATTCTTAACATTTGCTTGCATTTATGCAAGCCATCTGTTAAAATCGGAATATGTGCTACAAAATTTACTTAAAAAAGAACGAAGAAAGGCGCATTGCCGCAGGACATAGCTGGGTGTACGCAAACGAAGTGGCGCGCATAGAAGGCAAGGCGCAGAACGGCTCGCTCGCTTCCGTCTATTCCTACGACGGCAGATTTATAGGCAAGGGTTACATAAACCACGCTTCCAAAATTTTAGTGCGCGTGTTTATCCGTAACGACGGCGAAGACGACGAAAATTTTTACGCCGAGGCTATTGCAAAAGCCGACGCGTACAGAAAAAAACTCGGCTACGACAACTGTTACCGCGTAGTGTTTGCCGAAGCGGACAATTTACCCGCGCTGATTGTAGACAAGTACGGCGATTACCTTGTTATTCAATGCCTTTCGCTTGGCATAGACAAGAGAAAACAACTTATATGCGAGCGGTTAAAAGAGCATTTTAACCCCAAGGGCATTTACGAGAGAAGCGACGTCGCCGTCCGCAAAAAAGAGGGCTTGGCGGAAGTAAAGGGTTTGCTGTACGGCGAAATACCCGACTACTGCCCCGTTGAAGAAAACGGCGTAAAAATGCTTGTAGACGTTAAAAACGGACAAAAGACGGGATACTTTTTAGACCAGAAGGAAAACAGATTCGCCGCCCGCAAGTACTGCAAGGGCGGGGAAGTTTTAGACTGTTTTTGCAACAGCGGCGGCTTTTCGCTCAACGCGGCAACCGTAGCGAAAAAGGTAATTGCCTGCGACATATCCCCGCTCGCTTTGAAAAACGTGGACGACAACGCGCGGCTCAACGGCTTTAAAAACGTGGAAACTTTGCAGGGCGACGTGTTCGAAGTTCTGCGCGGGTTTAAAAAGCAAAAACGGCAGTTCGACACGGTAATTTTAGACCCGCCCGCGTTCTGCAAGACCGCCGACGAAGTAAAGGACGCCTACCGCGGATACAAGGACATAAACCTTACGGCTATGAAGATAGTTAAAGGCGGCGGGTTTTTGATAACCTGCTCCTGCTCGCACTATATGACTATGCCGCTGTTTGAAAAAATGCTGTTCGAAGCGGCGAGAGAGAGCGGGCGCACGGTGCGCAGCGTTGAAGTTAAAACGCAGGCTCCCGACCACCCCTCCCTGCTGTGCGCGGAAGAAACGCAATACCTTAAATTTTTTGTTTTGCAAATAGATTAAATGATAAAATCGCGGCGGGCAACGCAGGTTGCCCGCCGTATATTTTTACGCCGTATATTTTTTAATGTTAAAACGCCCAATTTCCGTCCTTAAAAATCTGCACGCGCTCGCCTTCCGCCGTTACGCCGACAATGGACATATCCGCGCTTCCGAGCATAAAATCGACGTGGAGCATAGAATTGTTTACGCCCAGCTCGCGGCACTGCTCGTTGGTGTATTGTTCGTAATCTTCGAGGCAGTTGTTAAAACCCCTGCCGAGCGCGAGATGGCAACTCGCGTTTTCGTCGAACAGCGTGTTGTAAAAAAGTATGCCCGTATCGTTTATGGGCGACTTGTACGCTATTAAGGCGACTTCGCCGAGGTATGCCGCGCCCTCGTCCATTGAAACCATCTTTTCAAGCAAGTCCCGATTTTTTTCCGCGCCTAATTTTACAACCTTGCCGTCCTTAAACTCAAACCAGAAATTTTCTATTAGTTTGCCCTGATAGGAAAGGGGCTTTGTAGCCACGACCTTACCCTCAGCCCTGCCGCGCATAGGCGTTGTAAACACCTCTTCCGTGGGAATATTGGGGTTGAAATAGACGTTTGCGCCGAGCGTAGTTTCGCCGCCGCCGCAAAATATCCCCTTGGGGTTTAAACCCACGGTAAAATCGGTGCCGTTAGACGATTTGTATTCCAACCTGTCAAATTTGTATTTGTTTAAAAATTCGCATCTCTTCGCCAGCGTGGCGTTGTGTGTTTCCCACTCCTTTACGGGTTCGTCGGAAACCCTCGAAGTGTACAAAATTGCTTCCCAAAGTTTTTCCACCGCCTCTTCAACGGGCAAGTCGGGGAAAACCTTTTTAGCCCATTCCCTGCCGGGCACTGCGGCAATACACCACTGGTATTTGTTTTCTATTGCGTCGCGGTAGGGCTTTATTACGGGATAGCGCGCCATATTCGCCTTGGAAATCTTTTCGTTATCCGTACCGCTCAAACCGTCGGGGTCGTCGGAATCCAGCCACAAAAGGCAGGAGAGTTCGTCCACGCGCGACTGCCACTCCGCCCTCTCCACGGGAGTTACCGTAGACAGCGTTTCGAGCGTGCGGTATGTGTAATTGAGTTTTGTAACTGGCATATGGCTCCACTTTACTATTACGCTTGCCGCGCCGAGTTTATAGCACTCCTCCACGACCATCGTAACAAAGTCGGGCTGGTCGAGCCCGCACTGTATAACCACCTTTTGCCCCTTTTGAACGTTAAGCCCGCTACCCGCTATAAGCTTTGCGTATTTTTCAAGCTTTGTTTTATCCATATTATTCGTTCGCCTCCTTAACAATTTGGTACGCCACGGCAATAAGCTCCTCGTCCGTTGCTTTGGGATTCTTGCCTATATACCAAGTCATATCGTCTATCTGTTCGTCGTTTTCAAGCGCCATCATTATCGTAACGATGCTTTCCCTCTTTACGTGATGCGCATACAGCGCCATACCCAATATGCGCTGTTTTTCCGAAAGTACGTATTCTTCGCTCACCCGATTATACCCCTTACTTTTATTTCGTATGCCATTATTTTACCACTTTTTACCTGCCGCGTAAAGGGAAAAACGCACGGCGACCGACATTATTTTTCATTTATAAGTTTGACAATAACCAATTGAGATAGTAGAATAAATTTGTTAAAATATAAACAGGAGAGAATTTGTAATATGAAAACAAACAAAAAATCCGTTATAGTATTGTTTTGCATTGCGGCGGCAATGTTTCTTGGAGGCGTGCTTGCGATTTTCGTTCCGAAGTTAATCCCCTCGAAATCACCCGTTGCAATAAGTCAGGAAATTCGTATGGTGCAGATTGATTATGGAGAATATAGCCTGACGGGCAAAATCAAAAACGTTTCAAATAAAGAGATTGTTATAAGCGGACACGGCGGTCTTACAGTTTCGTTTACCGATTCCAACGACGTTTTCGACGATTATTGGTTTGGTGAAGAGAGCCGCGACATAGTTCTTTTACCCAACGAAGAATTCGATTTGAGCAATACCGCTTATTGCTTTGAAGAGCAAACTTCCGTAAAGAAAGTTGTAGTAAACGTAAACGGCGAAACATACACTTTAAAGGGCGGCGCAAACCTTCCGTTGGTGTTTACCGTAGTATTTATAATCTTCGGAATCGTATTCCTCGTTCTGGCAATATGCCAGATACCCAAAATGAAAGCGGCGGGCTTACGCACCGAGGCGGTAAACGCTATGTGCGCTCAGCTCGGCGGACTTTGCGTTCTTAACGGAGTTGTATCCAATAAGACGGAAGAAAAGAAAGCCGCGGCAAAATCGGTTGCCTGGGGAATCGGAGCAATATTCTCCACAATTTTCTTGGGCGCGGGTGTTTATCAAATTTATTCCGGAGCGCCCAGAAGGGAATTTATTCTCTGCGAAAACGCACTCTATATACTCGACCCCGCCAAAAACGAAGTTTCTTACAATACGATTATGAAGGCTACGCGAAACGAATTTTACGCCTCCTCGATTACCTCCAAGAAAAACAGCGTTACAATGAATGGCGCGGACGGAGTTACCTACTTTACTTTTGTTTTAAAGGGTTGCCCCATTACCGCCGAGCAGTTAATTGAAAAACTTACTAATATATTTGTCAACGGACCTATTATGAACGAAGGCGAAGTTGCGGCAAGCGACACGGCTAAGGAAGTAGAAGTTTTTGAGGAATTCGCCCAGCCCGCCCCCGCTACGAAAGCTGACGAGGTAAACGCAGACGAAAATTCTGACGGAGAAAAAGAATAATTTAATTTTACTAAACGGCGGCAATTTGATTGACTGTCGGCGTTTAAGAATAATATAATAATTTAGCCGCAGACAAAAGCGCATTTAAGCGGAGTTTGCGTTATTAGTTAAATATCGTGCAAAAGATTGCTTTGCAAGATTTTGCACGAAGAGGAGCCGCAACGAAGCGACTTTTGCGCTTTTGTTTATAAAAGTGCATTTAAGCGGAGTTTGCGGCGACGACGAGGCGTAGCGCAGTTGGTAGCGCGTATGGTTCGGGACCATAAGGTCGTGGGTTCGAATCCCGTCGCCTCGACCAAACGGGGAGGTTGCAGTTTTGCAACCTCCCCTTCCTTTATCCGACAATATGAACGGTAAAAAAATCAGCCGACGGAAAAACTCCGTCGGCATCTTTATTTTAGACGTCTATCTGTTTAATGGTCAAGGTGGTGTTTACGCCTCCGCCGAGCGTTACGCCGACGGCAAGCAACGCCGACAAAGCCATATCTATCACGTCGCCCGCATTGAGAGAAATTATAAAGCTACCGTTATACAGCGAGCCTACGCCCACCGACAATACTCTGGTTAAAGTAGACTGCGGTATTGCTGTACCGTTTCTGCGCACCGCAAGAGTAACCGTTGTGCCCAACGCTGCCGAAACGTTGGTGTAGTAGTTTATTTCATAAACGCCTGCAATGTTTGCGGTTATACTGTTTGCGGGAGTATACGCCGTATTTTTGAGCGGCATACCCGTAGGCAGAGGCAACTGCGTTGTGCCGCCGAGAGTAAGGTTAAGCGTTTGCGGCGTGGTATTATAAAGACCGCCGTAAGCGTTTAAATTTGCCGTGCCCGTGGGACCTGTCGGACCAGTTACACCGTCCGCTCCCGTTGAACCCGTGGCTCCCGTAGGACCAGTAGCACCAACCGCACCCGTAGGACCCGTTGCTCCGGTAGCGCCTGCAACGCCGTTAGCGCCCGTTGGACCTGTTGCTCCGACAGGACCGGTTGCACCCGTTAAACCCGTAGCGCCTGTTGCTCCTATGGGACCCGTCGGTCCTGTTGCTCCGTTCGCACCCGTAGCGCCAACCGCACCCGTAGGACCTGTTGCTCCGTCTGCACCTGTGGGTCCTGTCGGACCGATAGCGCCCGTTATTCCGTTTGCACCCGTCGCGCCTGTCGCGCCCGTAGGTCCCGTTACGCCGTCGGCACCCGTTGAACCCGTGGCTCCCGTAGGACCCGTAGCACCGTCTGCTCCCGTAGGTCCTGTCGGACCTATCGGACCTGCTTCTCCGTTTGCACCTGTCGCGCCCGTGGCGCCTGTCGGACCAGTTACACCGTCCGCTCCCGTTGAACCCGTGGCTCCCGTAGGACCAGTAGCACCGTCTGCTCCCGTAGGTCCTGTCGGACCTATCGGACCTGCTTCTCCGTCTGAACCTGTGGCACCCGTCGCCCCTGTCGGACCTGTGGGACCTGTTATCCCGTTTGCACCCGTCGCGCCCGTAGCGCCTGTTGGTCCTGTTACACCCGTTGCGCCGTCAGCACCCGTCGCGCCCGTAGCGCCTGTGGGACCCGTTATGCCGTTTGCGCCCGTCGCGCCTGCGGCGCCGGTGGGTCCCGTAGGTCCGACGGAGCCTGTCGCACCGGTTGAACCTGTCGCACCCGTTACGCCTGTCGGTCCGTCAACGCCTGTCGGTCCTGTCGGTCCCGCGGGACCGGTAGGACCCGTTGCGCCCGTTGAACCCTTAATTCCTGCGCGCCCCGTAGGTCCTGTCGGTCCGGTAGCGCCGGTAACGCCCGTGGAACCCGTAGGTCCGGCAGGACCTGTTGCTCCCGTGACGCCGGTAGGACCCGTAGGTCCCGTAGGTCCTACGGCTTCGTACCTTATTATTTCGACTTTGCTCCCGCCGTTACCGCCGCATCCGCCGCAACAGTTACAGGATAAAAAAATTGATAATAGTTTATTAAACATAATGTTCGATTTTACCTCTCGGTTAATTTTGTCTGAAAATATTTCTTGTTATACAGATAGCTTGCGTCGTCGGGCTTAACGCTGCCCGCAAGCTCGTTGTAGTATTGTGCAAGCGAATAATCGCCCACCTTGTCGTACAGCACGCAAAGGCTGATAGCTGGGATATAAATTAGATAATCGGTATTTATAAAACCGCCGTCCTCCTCTTTTTCCGCCGTGCCGAGAGCGCGTTCGTACCAATATATAGCCGAACGAACGTCGTTTTTTCCCTCGAAAAACCGCGCGAGCGCACAGCAGTCTTCGGCGCGCGGGTATGATACGGTAAATGCCGTTACAAGCGCGTTTACCGCCGCGTTTTCATCGCCGAGCCGCATATACGCCCTGTATAGCGTGCGGCACGCTTCAACCTTGTTTTCCGCCCAGCCGTCGCCCTTTAAAAAGTCGGAAAGCACGGCGACGCACTCCGTGAGCATATTGTCGAAAAACAGTTCGCGCCCGTAATAGAACTTTTGGCGCGCTCCGAGTTTAACCCCGCGGGAAATGAGCCGCTGGTATATGCCGAGGTTGCGCATAGGTTGGTTGCGCTTGACTTTGTTGTGGTACACGCAGGCGGGGCTGTAAACAATTCTGCCCGACGCAGCAACGACCTCGTGCACCTCGCCCTCCCACTTAAAGCCGCACTGCCTGCGGAATATGCGCTCGCGGTAGTAGACGAACACGGGTTTGTCGCCGTCGAACGAGGCGGCGTACTTCAAAAATGCAACGTCGTAGTCGTCCCTCTTTTTCAGCCCGACTATCTCCGCCGCGTTCTCTTCGGTTATAACGTCGTCGGCGTCAAGCCACATAACAAGGTCGCAAGTCGCTTTTGAAAACGAGTAATTTCTTGCGGCGGCAAAATCGTCGCGCCACTCAAAAAAGTATACCCTGTCGGTATATTTTTTGGCGATAGCGACGGTATCGTCCGTCGAGCCCGTGTCGACTATTATTATTTCGTCGGCGAAGGGCGCAACGCAGTTTAAACATCTTGCGAGGGTTTCTTCCTCGTCTTTTACAATCATACAAACGCTTAAAGTCATAGGCGGTATTACATAGTATGAAAATACCCGAACGCGCGTGATTGTTTACTATTTTATTGCCGAGGTAAAAAAAGCGGCGTGAACGCAAATTTTTGCGTTCACGCCGAATAGCGTTTTTATTTAATTAACCGAAAAACTCGTGATAGATTGCGGAAATGCACTTTTCGCAGTCCTCGTTTTTAACTCCTACTATTATGTTAAGCTCGCTTGAACCCTGGTCAATCATTTTGGCGTTTACGTTAGCGCGCGCCATTGCGTCGAAGAGCCGCGCGGAGGTACCTATCGACGACGACATTCCGTGCCCCACCGTTGCAATCAGCGCCACGTTTTCCATAACGCGTATAACGTCGGGGTCGGCATCGTTCTTTATCCCCTCGATAATTTGTTCAAGCTTATAGCCCTGAATTTCTTCGCTGTCTACGACTACCGACATTGTGTCTATGCCAGAAGGTATATGCTCAACGGAAACGCCCTCGCGCTCCAATACTGAGAGCACCTTGCGCACAAAACCTATTTCGTTGTTCATATGGTTTTTTTCTATTAAAATTACGGTGAAATTCTTTTTGCCCGCAATGCCCGTTACCACCGTGCCGTCTGGCGTGTACTGCGATATTGGCAGTATAGAAGTGCCCTCGTCGTCGGGGCGGAAAGTATTTTTGATTACAATGGGGATATTTGCCTTGCGCACGGGGAAAATGCTCTCCGAATGAAGCACGTTGGCGCCCATATAGGAAAGCTCCCTCAGCTCCTTATACGAAAGGTTTTTTATGCGGCGCGGATTATCCACAATGCGCGGGTCGCAAGCCAAAAAGCCGGATACGTCCGTCCAATTCTCATACACGGAAGCGTTTACCGCACGGGCGACTACCGCGCCCGAGATATCCGAACCGCCACGGGAAAACGTCTTAACCTTTCCGTCCGCGCCCCTGCCGTAAAATCCGGGGAACACGGCGTTTGCGCCGTCGGCTACGGCTTGCGATATTGCGCGGTACGTCTTTTCGCCGTCAAGCCTGCCGTCCTCTTTAAAGAAAACTACGTCCTCGCCGTCTATAAACTTAACCCCGAGCAGTTCAGCCATAATGCGCGCGGAAAGATATTCCCCGCGGGAAGCGGTAAAATCTTCGCTTTGCTCTTCGTTCAGCCGCCTTTGAGTTTCGTCTAAAACGGCTTTTATATCCATAGATAAATTCAGCTCTTTTACAATGCTTTCGAAGCGGGCGCGCACTTTTGCAAAGCTTTGACTGCAATCGCCCTTTTCTTTGAGCTCGCCGTAGCAGGCGTACAGAAGGTCGGTAACCTTGACGTCGCCGTTAAACCGCTTACCGGGAGCGGACACCACCACGTATTTTCTCTTCACATCGCTGTCTATAATCTTTTTTACGGCTTGCATCGTGTTGCCGTCCGCCATAGACGTGCCGCCGAATTTACATACTTTTAAAGTCATTTTTATCCTTTTATTTTGCTATTCTCTTAGCCTCTATATAATATCGCTTTTCGTTTCCCTCGCCCATAGAGAAGGTTTTTCGGGGAAGATTGCCGCCGGTAACTATAAGGCGGAAAAAATCGTCCTTTGCAATGGGGGGAAGCCCTACCCCAACGCCGAGGGAAGAAAGCTGCTTCAACTCCTCTTCGCCGTGAATATAGTCAACTTCGCCGCCGTTTTCTTCAATAAATTCGGCGATATAGCTATCGAGTTGCCTAATTCCGTTAGGAACGTCGCAATCAAACGGAATTTTCGTTTCTTTGCCGTTTACTACAACATATGCGTTTTTGTCGCCGTTCGCCTTTAAACCGCAAACAAACTTTTCGGGCTTATCCGTCTTAACCAGCCTGTGTATGGGTTCGAAAGTAAGCGCGGGGTCGTAAATATTTACCGCCTCGGCAAGCGCGTAGCGCGCGGGGTGCTCCTCCGCCTGTTCCTTTGTAAGCGTTGCCTTTATCTTTTCCCAACAGGTCTTTGCAGTTGCAAGCGAATGGTTTCCGTCTCCCACCGCAAACAGCAATTTTTCGCCGTTGCCGTACTTATTACTGTTGCAAAGCTTATAAAAAGCCTGCGCAACTTCTTCGGCGTTTTTAACATACGTGCCCTTTACGTGCCCGCCGCCCATATTCAGGTCGAAATCGTAAAGCGTCTGCCCGCGCTCCACCGCGTTGAGCACGGCGTTTTGCTTATCGTCATACAACAGCATAACGTGCGGAAGCTCTATTTCCGCTTTTTCGCGTATCTTTACGCGGGGCGGTATCCGCTCTAAAATGGTCGCCTCGGTAGAGCGTATCAACGCTTTCGAGCCGACGGCAAAGTCGTAAGCTTCGAGATCGATTGCCAACACTATTCCCGTGCGTACGCCCGACTGCGTTGCGCGCTCCACAAGAACAAAGCCGCCCTCCACCTGCCTGAACACGCCGCTATCCATATAGTTGCGCATCTGCGCGTTTATGGCTTTTATGCGCTCCTCGGGCTTGTCCTTTAAATAAATTTCGGGAAATATCAGCCTGAGAGCCGAGGGCGCCGAGCCGACGAGTTTATCCAACTTTTCCCAGTACGCATAATCGGAAGTGTATTGGTCGCAAGCGTTGCAAGCCCAAAGCTCCATTTTTGCGTCTTTTGGAAGCAACAGCTCGGGTATTTTTATTGCGTTCATAATTGCCTCAGATATTTATAAGCGCAACGGCGATTGCGGCAAGCACCAACGCTAAAATTTTAATTCCTATATTCTTGGTGAAAACGCCTACTATGAATTTACCGAATTTTTTCATTTTGCTTTCGTCTCCTTACCCGTTAAATCAGACCAGAAATAATCGCTTAACACGTTGCGCAAATCGGCGTCGCTTGCGTACTTCTTTTTAACTTCGCCGTTTTTGGCGATGGAAATTACGCCCGTTTCCTCAGATACGACAATAGCCGTAACCTCCGCCACGTTTGTAACGCCGAGCGCGGCGCGGTGGCGCGAGCCGACCTCCTGCGGAAGCCCGTCGTTTTGTATAAGCGGCAGGAAACAGCCTGCGGCGTGAATCTTTTCGCCCTCTATAACCATTGCGCCGTCGTGCAGAGGCGCCTTGGGATAGAACACCGCTTCAATCATAGGCGCGTTTATGTCGGCGTTGATTATAGTGCCGCTGGAAATTATGCCTTCCGGCAGGTTGCCGTTGGAGAGTACGATTAAAGCGCCTATGTCGTTTTTGGACATATGCTGAACCGCGTGGGTAATTTCGTCTATAATAAATTCTATATCGCGGACGGTCATACCCTCGCCCTTGGAGTGCTTTTTAGTGCCCGAACCGAGAAGCGTGCGCTTTATTTCCGTATGGAACATTGTGGGCACGAAAATTACGAGCAGGAATATTACGAGTACTAAAATTTCAGAACCGACCGCGGACGAAAGCGAAAAAGCCAAGCCGAAGCCGATTACGGCGGCGACAAACAGGGCAATTATTTTACCGCCCTTATTCTCCTTTAAAATTTTAAACGCAATGTAGAACGCGGCGGCAAAGGCTATAATTTCAACGACGTAGCTCCAATCAAAGCCGAAAGCCATTGCTTTTACCCTTTCCCAATATTCAAGCCAGAACTCCTTTCCCATAGCTTAAAATCTCCGTAGTAGAAATTACTTTACACAAATTATTATATTATTTTTGCACAAAAAAATAAAGCGTTTTGAAGATATAATAAAAAGAATATCGCAATTTACAGGTTTTCCCTGTCAAATTGCGATAGGTTGGAATTTATCAATCAAAAAAAATGTGAGCGACCGCCGCAAACAGCGCGCCGTCGGCGGTTATTTTGCCGCTCTTTAAATCGGAAGCCAATAAATAGAGAGAATTTATAAACTTTACAAGCCGCTCTTCGCCCACCGCGCGCGCCTGCTGTCGGTTTTTACCGAGCACGTATTCCGTCGTTTTTAACTCGGCGAGCAACTGTCTGTCGTCCTTTGTGGAAGCCGACACGGTTAAAAGCGTTTTGAAGTAATTTATAAGCGAAGCGATAAGCGCGTTGCAATCGTACCCCTTACCCAGCAAGTCGGAATAAATTTCCGCAAAAGCCGAGTAGTCGCGGCGGGAAACCGCACCTGTCATCTGATACACGCGGAAATCCGCGTCCTTATAGACCAAACCGTCGACGTCGGTCTTTGTTATCATACCTTCCTTGCCGCAGGCAATAAGCTTTTCCACTTCCTTGCTCACGCGCGACATATCGCACAGGCAATAGTCGGCGATTGCCTCGCAGGCTTCCACGGAGGAGGAAACGCCCGCCCGCTTCATAGTTATATACGCCCACTTAGCCACCGTTTCCCTGTCCGACTTGTTGCAGTCGACAAAGGTTACCGACTTTCTGCGCTTTAAGTCCACCCCCTTTTTTGTTTGGGAGTTGACTATTAAAAGCACTGTCGTTTCGGGGAAATTTTCGAAAAGCGGTTTTAAATACCTTTCGAAATCGCTCTCCGCGGGGTAAAATTCGGATATTTTGACTATGCGCTTATCCGACATAAAGGGGAAAGCCGAAAGCGCGGAAGTAATTTCCGTAAGCGCTTGCCCCTTATACTGCGCGCCGTCGAACGTTGAAAAATTGAGTTCGGCGTTTTGGAGAAACGCCGCCTTTATTTGCTCCTCCGCCTTTATGCGGAAATAGGCGTCGTCCCCCTCGATTAGATATATCGGGCGCGCGCCCGCCTTTAAATCTTCTTTAAGTTGCGTAAATTTCATAGCCGTAAACAATTATATCACAGCCTGCCGCCTTTTGCAACCCGCGGGCAAAAACTCAACAACCCAAAAATTCGACGCCCTTTAACATAACGTCGTTTACGGTGTCGTTTACAAGCGAGTAAGTGATAATTTTGCCGCAACGCTCGCTCTTGACTATTCCAAGATTTTTCAACAGCCTGAGCTGGTGCGAAACGGTGGTTTGGTTAATGTCCAGCACGCGCGACAAATCGGTTACGCACATTTCCGAAATGGCGAGCGCGGACAGCATACGCACGCGCGTAGGGTCGGCAAATACGCCGAAGAAACAGGTTATACTGTCAAGCACGTCGCCGTCGGGCACGTATTCTCTTACCAAATCTTTTGTACGTCTGTCAAGCAACATCATTTCCTGCATATTTCACCTCTCTGCAATAAAATTATAAGGGGTGATATGAGCGTGCGTCAATATGACTTTTTGGCTTATAATGTCATAAACCGACTTACTTTGTCATTTGCTTGTTATGCCCGTAACTTTGTATCCCGCGTCCTCTACCGTCTTGGTAATCTCGCTGTCGGAAACTTCGTCGCGGCTACGCACTACGGCAATATTCTTTTTAAGTTTTACGTCTGCCGAAACGACTCCGCTTACTGCCGAGAGAGCCTTTTCCACCCTGTCGGCGCAGTGCTGGCAACACATACCTTCCACACAGATAATTTTTTTCATAATACCTTCCTCCTCAATTTGGTCTTGATTTTCCGCACGGCTTTCCTCCGCGGCAGTCGTCTGCGGTTTAACCGTCTTTAACTTTTTATTTTTGTACAGCAACAACCGCAACGCGTTGCCTACTACGAACAGCGAGCTTAAACTCATACACAGCGCCGCCACCATAGGGTTGAACGGAAAGCCCGCCCAAGCCAACGCGCCCGCCGCGACGGGAATCATAACCGCGTTGTAGAAAAACGCCCAGAACAGGTTTTGTTTTATGTTGCGTACGGCGGCGCGGCTTAAATCGATTGCCGTATCAAGTGCGCGCAAGTCGCCGCCGACAAGCACCACGTCCGCGCTGTCTATGGCAACGTCCGTTCCGTCGCCGATAGCTATGCCTACGTCCGCTTGCTTCAAAGCGGGGCTGTCGTTTATTCCGTCGCCCACCATTGCAACCGTCGCGCCCGTTTTTTGCATATTTTCAACGGCTTGCAGTTTATCCTTGGGCATAACTTCGGCGAGATAGTCGTCTATTCCCACTCCGCCCGCGACCGCCGCGGCGGCGGTTTTGCCGTCGCCCGTAAGCATTGCAAGCTTTATGCCCCTTTCTTTTAAAAACTTTACCGCGTCGCCACTCGTCGGCTTTACCCCGTCCGTTACGGCGAACAGCGCAAGCGCCTTGCTTTCGTCGGCAAGATACATAACCGTTTTGCCCTGCGCCGACAATTCTTCCGCACGCGCGTCGATTTCCTTTGAAACGCGCATTCCGCCCAACATCGCGCGGTTGCCTAATACGTACCGCTTGCCGTTGTACTCCGCCGTTGCGCCCTTACCTACAACGTATTCGAAATTTTCTACCGCCGCGCTCTCACCGCAGTATTCGCATATACATTTTGCCAGCGGGTGGTTGGAATTGCTCTCTATTCCCGCCGCAAGCGCTTTAACGTTTACGCCTCCGTCGTCAAATACTAAAAAATCGGAAACTTTGGGTTTTCCCTCGGTAATAGTCGCTGTCTTATCCAATAGCACGCAGTTTATATCGCGCATTCTCTGCAACGCTTCCGCGTCCTTATACAGCACGCCGAGCGAAGCGCCCTTGCCCGTAGCCGTCATAATAGCCACGGGGGTCGCCAGCCCCAGCGCGCACGGACAGGATACGACGAGCACGGAAATTGCGTACGTTACGCAGTGTTCGGGAACGAAAGCTCCGTCTATTAACATCCATACCACAAAGGTAATGAGCGCGATTGCCGTAACGGTGGGAACGAATATGCCCGCAACCTTATCGGCAAATTTTTGAAGCGGCGCCTTGGAAGCGCCCGCCTGCCGTACCATTTTTATTATCTGCGCAAGCGTAGTCTGACCGCCCACGCGCTCGGCGCGCACCTTGATAAGCCCGCCCGTATTTACCGAAGCCGTGGTTACGGGCGCGCCCGCCGAAACTTCTACGGGCATACTTTCGCCCGTAATTGCCGACTTATCTATAAAGCCGTGCCCTTCCACTACAACGCCGTCGACGGGCACGTAGTCGCCCTGCATTACCACGGCGATATCGCCTGCCTTAACGCTCTTTAACGGCACGCTTTTGCGCTGTCCGTCCACTTCGATTGTTACCGTATCGGGAGCGAGCTTTAAAAGCTTTTCGATTTCGTCGCCCGTTCTCCTCTTGGACTTTTCTTCAAGCCACTTGCCCACCGTTACAAGCGCCAAAATCGTGGCGGCGCTCTCGTAATACAAATCGCCGTGAAGGGCATACCAACCCTCGTTTCCGCGGTATGCGCCTATAAAAATGAGAACGGTAAGCACTGCGGAATATACATAAGAAACGCCCGCGCCCAAAGCCACAAGCGTATCCATATTGGGCACGCGCTTGATAAGAGCCATAAACCCCTTAGTGAAGAATTTATAATTTACAACGACTACCGCCGTTGTGAGCACAAACTGATAGAGCGCGAACCATTGCGCGTTGGAGTGCGGGTCTAAAAAGAAAGGCAACGGCAAATATACCATATGCCCCATAGAAACGTACAGCAGCGGCGCGAGTATGCACACGGATATTATAAAGCGGATAAACAGCTTTTTATCGTCGTTGCTCTGCTTTTCCGCAGGGGCTTCCCCCTCTTCGTAAATTCCGTACCCGAGCGAGGCGACGCAGTTTAAAACTTCTTCCTCCGAGAGTTTATTTTCGTCGTAATCGAGGCGCATAGACTTGCCCATCAGGCTTACTTCCGCGCCGTTTACCCCGTCGAGTTTATTTACCGCCCGCTCTATCCCCGAAGAGCAAGCCGAACAGGTCATTCCGGTTATGTCGTAGTTTTTAATCAATTTAATTCTCCGATTTTACAGATATTTTACCGTACTTTCAAGCGGCTTATTTACAAAATGCCCGCGCGCGGGCTTGGCGTTGGCGGCGGGATACCCCAAAGGCAACAGCGCAATAATCTTTTCGTCGGCGGGAATATCGAAAGCCTTTCGCACCTTTTCGGGGTCGAAATATCCAACCCAGCAGGAACCTATACCCAGCTCCCACGCCTGCAACATTGCGTGCGTGCATACAATGGAAACGTCTATATCGCCCGTATGGTATTCCTGAGAAAACGGATTTTTCCACTCCTCCGTTACCTTGGAGGTAAAAAGTATAACCGTGCTTGCGCCAAATACGAATTTGGTTACGCCCTTTAATTTTTCTATCGCCTCCTCGCTTTGCAAAACGTACATACGCTGGGGCTGATTGTTGCACGCCGTGGGCGCAACCTGCGCCGCCTTTAAAATGGCGTTCAGTTTTTCGTCCTCTATCCTCTTTTCCGAAAAGGAACGCACCGAATATCTTTCGGATACAAGTTTAAAAAATTCCAAGGCTTCCCTCCGCCGTAAATTGCTTTTTAATTATTATAGCACTTAATTCCTACCTTGTCAATAGGAATTAAATAATCAGGTCGGAAATGTAAAACACGTATTGACAAACGGCGCATTTTAATTTACAATTTTAAAGAGGTGAACGTATGAAAAATGCTTTGAATCTTGCAAACGAAAACGTAACGAAAAATTTGTTTGACGCGCTTATAGAAATTCCCAAGGGCTGTAAAGCCAAATACGAAGTTGACAAGGCTACGGGAATGTTGCGCCTTGACAGAGTGCTGTACACCTCCACCGTGTATCCCGCAAACTACGGATATATTCCCAATACGCTTGCCGACGACGGCGACCCTTTGGACGTTTTGGTGCTGTGCGGCGACGCAATTTATCCTATGACGCTTGTAAAGTGCCGCCCTATCGGGGTTATAAATATGATTGACGGCGGACTTAACGACGAAAAGGTAATTGCCGTGCCTGTAAACGACCCCACATATTGCAGTTACCGCGACATAAAGGAGTTGCCCGCGCATATCTATCAGGAAATGATGCATTTTTTTGAAGTTTACAAGGCTTTGGAATACAAGCAAACTACCGTGCACGAAGTGCTTCCGCGCGCCGCCGCCGAAGAAATTATTGAAAAATGCATTGAAAATTACGAAAAAACCGTTTAAAGAAAAAACTATTTCAAATAAATTAAACTAAGCGGCAAAATCGCTTGATTTTTCGGCTACAATTTTATATCATTATTATTGTTTGAAATATATGCGGAGATGGCTGAGCGGTTTAAGGCGCACGATTGGAAATCGTGTGAAGGCTAATACCCTTCCGGAGGTTCAAATCCTCTTCTCCGCGCCAAAAGGGACGTAAGTTGAACAATCGACTTACGTCCCTTATCAATGGTAGAGCTATACTATTTAATCGTTACTTTATTTCTCGTGCGAGAAGTTCAGTTTTGGTTTGGCGACTAACGGTGAACGGTATAATCTGCGGTGTCGTTCTTCGTTTCGGAGAGCGACATCTTATTTTTTGTAATGCGTTTTTCCGTTGACATAAAACACTTTTTTTGGTAAAATTTAATTGTCAGACTAACTTTAATAAATAATTCGCTAATGGGCATAGTTGTAGGTAGAGCTATACCCAAATTACTGTTTACAAATCCTATTAGCGAAATGTAATTTAGTCTGACAACTCAGTAAAAGGTATGTTCTGCGGTGCCGTTTCCGCAGGGAACGGCATCTTTTTATTTATAAGGCGTTTCGTCGTCCGTCCTGCCAAGCAGGTAATCAACTGAAACTTCGAAATAATCGCTTATTAAATCCAAAAGTTCTAATGAAGGTAAATAATTTTTATTAAACCAACGCGTAATATAACTTTGGTCGAAATGCAAATCTTTACTTACCTTGTAAAAAGTAATATTATTTTCCTTACACAAAAAATCAAAACGGGTTTTAAAATCACTTTTTACCTTTGATTTACTAAAATATTCATCATTAGAAGTTCCGAGCAAATATTTTATGGAAACATTAAAATAGTCCGCTATGCGAATTAAAATTCGCGGTGTTGGAATAATACCGTAATTTAAAGCGTTGGAAAGCGAACGATAATCAACGCCAATTAAATTCGGCAACTCTGATTTCTTAACTTCGCAATCTTCTACTAATTCAGTTATTCTATTTTGAAACACATTTGAAATAGACATAATATCCCCACATTTAGTTGCATTAAAGATAAACTCCAAGCTTATGAGAATTTTATGCTATTATTTGCTTATTATACTTGCATAAAAGCCAATCACGCAGCACAATAAATGTTAGTTTTTTTGATAAATCTCAATTTTTTTTAAGGATAGTTATGCAAAAAAATTGTTGTTGCACAGGACACCGCCCTAACGGTTTTCCTTTTTCTTACGGAAAGGACGAAAAAAGACAAAAAGCATATTTAGAACGGTTAAAACAAAAAATTTTACTTGCCATAAACGACTTTGGAATTACAAACTTTATTTCGGGTATGGCGAGCGGCGCGGATTTGGACTTTGCAGAAGTTGTTTTAAAATTGCGCAAACATTATCCCATTACGTTAGAGTGCGCCATACCCTGTTTAAATCAAACGCTAAAATGGAGCGAAGAAGATAAATTACGCTATGAAAGTATTTTAAAACGCGCAAACGAAATAAACTTAATTTCCGAAAGATACACCCCAGAATGTATGTTAAAACGTAACCGCTATATGGTAGATAAAAGCGAAATTGTAATTGCAGTGTTTAACGGTATTCAAAAAGGCGGAACTTGGTACACTATTAACTATGCAAAAAAACAAAATAAAGTAATCGAGCTGATAGACCTATGCAAAATAAATTAAAACTTTCGGCAATATTTATATCCATAATTTTTGCAATACTCCCCTTTACGGCTTTTACCGCAAACGCTCAAACTTTTGATTTACATACGCCGTCTTTCGGTTTATATTGCGAAAATCAAAATGCAGATATACACGGCAACGTGAAATTTATTATTGATGAAAACGGACAAGCAAAACAGTATTCGGAATATACAATAAACGGAACAAATAAGCTTGATTTTAAAATTCCTTTTATCTCCAATGCTTACGACCTTCCACAAATAGAAATAAAAGTAAATGAAAAAGCCGTAACAGGCACAGTCGGTTACGGCAAATCAATTTTCTCGCACAATGACAATTTTAATTTCAATTACTTTTATACTGCCGATATTAGCAACGACCTTACGGGAACGCTTTACACGCTTAAAACGTTAAATGAACGCCTTACGGTAAATTTAAAAACTTACGGGAAACAAATTTTTATTTATCAATTGCCTTATGAGCATTGTTGCCAGACAAGCAACGGCAGTTATACTTTCTCATTTGATAATACCAAAACCGAAAACACCTATGAAATTTACGCATTAAACGGTGATTTTGAAACGTTTGAAAGCAATGCCGACACAGTAAAGGAAACATTATCGCTAAAAGAATTTATTGACCGAAAATATAAAGAACTTAACGAATATTACGGCAATTACAAAAACATTAAAGCAGATTTTTTCTATGCGCTTGCCAACAGCCTTATCGACAGTCAAACGAATTGCGAATTTTATGATTTTTTTATTGACAGCATAACTAAACGGCGCTTAAACGCCTATACATACAGCGTTGGCACAAAAGAATTGCCTTGCAAAATTGCATTTACTACTTCTGTTACCGTACAAAAAAATAATGCGTTTACACCTATTATTTATCTTACCGAGCAAGCCGCGACAGGCAATTACAATACAGACTATACTATCGAGCTTAACAACAAAATGCCGTTTATTATAGAAAGTAGCGCAAAAATAAATAAACAAAGCGAATACATATATACTGCTAAAAATGTAACAGGCAATTTTTATTTTGTTTTTAGCTCAACGCAAAAACCGAAAAGTATTTATATAAATGACGAAAAAGACAATCTTATATTAGTTATAATCGTTATATTAAGTATAGCAATTTGTAATTTAGCAATAGCCGTTACAGCAATTTATTTACATTATAAAAGTAAAAAACGGCAATAAAATAAAACTTTAAAGTTTTAACGTTACCCCATTTTATTCAGCATATATTGCGCGTAGGCTTTGGCTACGTTTACGCCGCACACCATTTCCGCCGCCGCAAAAAAGGCGTTTGAGTTGACTTCGCAAATATATCTTGCGCCGTCTTTGCCCGTTAAAACGTCAATTCCGCAGTAATCGAGCCCCAGACAGTTTGCAACGCCGACGCACATATCGGCAAGTACGCCGTCAAGTTCCGCCTTTTCTCCCCTGCCGCCCAGCTCTATATTAGAGCGGAAGTCGCTTTCGTTTATTCTGTCCATAGCGCAAACCGCCCTGCCGCCTATAACGAGCACGCGCGTATCCCTGCCGCATCCGCAATCAATCAACTTCTGATAAAAATGCGGCGATAACAGATTGCGCTCTTCGTATTTGTAAAGCTGCTCTTTATCCGCAACAAGCTCCACGCCCGCGCCGAGAGAGCCGTAATTGCTTTTAGCTACAAGCGGAAACCCCAGCCTCTTTGCAACCCCGTCCAAAAAACCGCTGTCGGGAATACTGTCCGCATTATAGCAAAGCGGCGCGTATATGCAGTCGGGAACGTTAAAGCCCAAGCCCGCAAGCGCGGTATTGGTCAACATTTTATCGTCGCACACCTCGATAGCCGCGGCGGTGTTGAACAGCCGCAACCCGCTTTTTTCCAGCAGGCGGGCGGCAACCCTGTCCTTATCGAGATACACGCAAAAACCGTATTTTTCTGCCGACACGCGATTACCGCTGATTTCCGCAAGGTTAAAATTGCGCTTTACTTCCACAGCCGCGCCCAGCGCCGAAAGCTCCCCGGCAATGCGCTCAGCCTGAGAAAGTTGCGAAGCGTTTTTGATATATGCGTTTACTACAATTAAAACTTTCATAAAATATACGGCAGGACCTGCGCCCTGCCGCTTAAAAACTCAATCAACGACGCGTATAACCGAAACTACCTTTGCCACTTCGGGTATTGCGTTTATTTCTTCGACAGCCTTTTTAACGCTGTGCTCTTTTGTCTTGTGCGTAACGAAAAGGACGGGCACCGAAGCGGCGTCGCAGTCCTCCTGCACCATCTGCGCCACGTTTATTCCGCACTTGGAGAAAATCGAAGTTACCTTTGCAAGCACGCCGGTGCGGTTGTTTGCTTGAAGGCGGATATAGTACGCGCTTTCGAAATTTTCGATAAACTTTGTGTTGGGCGCTTCCTTTTCGGTATTGACAAAAGTCGAATAGCTGTAATTGGAGTGGGTTGCGCAATAAATTACGTCGCCGACAATTGCGCTGCCCGTGGGAAGCGCGCCCGCGCCCCTGCCGTACAGCATAACGTCCTCCACGCTGTCGCCCGTGATATATACGGCGTTGTAGCTGTCGTTTACGCTTGCAAGGGGGTGCTCCTGCGGGATAAACGCGGGGTGAACGCGCACCTCTATGCCGTTAGCTCCGTTTTTACCGATAGCAAGCAGTTTTATTGCGTAGCCGAGCTGTTTGCCGTAGTTTATATCCTCAACCGAAATGCCCGTTATTCCCTCGCGGTAAATTTTGGTGTAAGGAATCTTTGTATGAAAGGCGAGACTGGAAAGAATGGAAAGTTTGTAAGTTGCGTCGTATCCCTCCACGTCCGCTTCGGGATTGGCTTCGGCATAGCCAAGCTTCTGCGCTTCCTTTAAAACCTCTTCGTAACTTGCGCCCTCGCGCGACATCTTTGAAAGAATATAGTTGGTAGTGCCGTTGACGATACCCGTCATAGACAGTATTTTATTGCCCTGCAAGTTATCCAAAAGCGCGCGTATTACGGGCACGCCGCCAACGCAACTCGCCTCGTAAAACAGTCCGCAGTGATTCTTTATAGCCGCTTTTTCCAACTCGTGGCTGTATTTGCAGAATAGCTCTTTGTTGGAAGTTACAACCGACTTGCCCGCGTTGAGCGCGGCGAGCACGAAGGTCTTGGCAGGCTCTACGCCGCCCATAACCTCGATTACAATATCCACTTCGGGGTTGGAGCAAATGACCGCGATATTGTCGGCAATCTTGCTCTCCTCTATTCCCATAGAGAGAGCGCGTTCCTTTCTGCGCTCCAACACGTTTTCAACCGTTATGTCTATTTTATGCGTGCGCTTGTATTCTTCCCTGTGTTCGGTAAGAATTTGATATGTTCCGCCGCCGACTACTCCCAGCCCTAAAATGGCAACGCCGACTTTCTTCATTTTTTCACCTCCGCGTTTATGGTATACAGATACCTCAGCCCCTCCAAGGTCAACAGCTTGTCCACCTTGTCAATGCAGGAAATTTCCTTTGCAATCACCTCGGAAAAGCCGCCCGTCGCAACGGTTGTAACGTTTTCCGCGTTCATTTCCCGCTTCATTTTCTTTACGATATATTCCACAAGCCCCGCAAAGCCGTACACTATGCCAGACTGCATATTGGTTACGGTGTTGGTGCCAATCACCTTTTCGGGGCGCTCTATTTCCACCCTCGGCAACTTTGCCGTGCCGTTTACAAGGCTGTCGAGCGAGCCCTTTATCCCCGGCGCAATTACGCCGCCGATAAATTCGCATTTGGCGTTGATTGCGTTAAATGTGGTTGCCGTGCCGAAATCTATTACTATTAGCGGCGCGCCGTATTTTTTAACCGCCGCAACGTTGTTTACAACTCTGTCCGCGCCAACTTCGCGGGCGTTGTCCACGCGCAGGTTAAGCCCCGTTTTCAAGCCCGCGCCCAACAGCATAGGCTTTATTTTTAAATAGGTTTTGCACATTCTTTCCAGAGTGTAGTCCAACGGCGGAACAACGGACGAAATTATTCCCCCGTCGATATTTTCTACCGAAATGCCGTTGTTGGAGAGAATACTCAAAAGCTGACCGCCGTATTCGTCGGAGGTCTTTTTCTGCTCGGTCGCTACGCGGAAAGAGAGTTTTAACTCCTCCCCCTCGAACAGAGCGTATTTTATATTGGTGTTTCCTACGTCAAGACAAATTATCATTGTTCACCCGAACCAACGTCGGAAGCGCTCTCAACCGCCTCCGCAGGTTTCTTTTTGACAACGTATCTGTTGCTTACCCTCTTCATAACCGCAACATATACGGGCACAAGCGCAAAACTTGCAACAATTTCTATTGGGAAATAAATGGCTACGGCTATTTGCATAAGTTGCGCGCCAACGCCCATTATGCTTTTATCCACAAACACACCGATAGCCAGTATATACAATACCGTATTGGTGAGCGTGCCCGCTACCGCGGCGATTGAGGCGGGAAAAACTTCCCTGAAATATCTGCGCTTTGCCCTGCCGAACAGCTTGGAAAGCCCGAAGTAAGTCCAATAAGCAACCACGCCCATAAGCAAGCGGGGCAAAACGGCAACCAGCGGGTTTGCGTAAACCGCCATTCCGAATATAAGGCAGAAGATACAGCTGCTTACGCCGAGAAGCGTTCCGCCTATAAAGCTGTTTTTCCAATCGTCGTAAACGCTGAGGGCAATAGCCACGGGCAACGACAGCACGCAGGTAGAAATACCCGCCACTATCGAAAGCGCCCCTTCCAACATAAACAACACAAAAATCAGCGCGAACATAACGCCGATAAACGCAACAAGATGCGCCTTATCCTTTTTCATAAACGCCTCCGTCGGATTTTCTAAAACAGAAATATCCGCGAATAAAAAATATATTATACCTATGTACGGTCGGGCTTGCAGGGCAATACCCGCCGAAAGTACCGCAATTATTATATGGAAAATCTCAAAATTTGACTATAAATATATGAGAAATGTCATAGTTTAGTTAAAATTATACCATTGCGCTTTTTATTTAGCAAGTAAATGAACAGTAACAATTTTTTTAATATTAAAATATTATTTAGTATAAAGCATAACGAAAGTGGCTGACCTGCAAGGAAAAAAACATTTACATAACGCCTTGCAGAGTAATTTACAGGAGGAAAACTATGAACCTTTTTACGAGTGGCTGCGGCTGCAATAGCTGCCTCTGGATACTCATTCTGTTACTTATCGCGTCCGGTTGCAGCGGCAACGGATTGGAAGGCGTTCTTGCCGGTAGCTGTACGCCCATACTTATAGCTCTTATTTACAGTATGTGGAAAAACGGCACGTTGAACAGCTTGTTCTGCGGCAACGGCGGCGGTTGCAATTGCGGTTGCGGTTGCAACTGATTGCGCTGAATAACTTTAAAGGGAGGTCGGCAAGACCTCCCTTTATTTATTATTTGCAACCTTTGAAAATTATGCCTTGCGCGCGATATTGCCGTACAGATATTTATACACCGCCGCAACCGTCTTTGCATCGCAAATTTCCCCGCGCTCTATCATAGAAACAACCTCTTCCACGGGGAAAAACTTGCAGGTGAGAAACTCCCCCTCGTCCGTTCTTTGCCCTACAAAGCGGGCGTTGTGCGCGGTAAAAATATGAATTACTTCGCTTGTATATCCCGGTGAAGGGTAAAGAGCCAACAGATGGCGGCATTCGGTGCGGTAACCCGTTTCCTCCTCGCACTCGCGCATAGCGGCGAGGAGCGGCTCTTCGCCCGCCTCGGTTTTGCCCGCCGGTATTTCGTATATATCCTTGCCGTAAAGATAACGGTGCTGTTTTACCAGCGCTATTTTGCCCTCTATTACAAGCAGTACCGCCGCGCCGCCGTTGTGGCGCACGCACTCGCGCACGGATTTGCTTTTATCCGGCAACTCCACCTCGTCCACCGTTACGCTGAAAATTTTACCGCTGAAAACGGAGCGCGAGGACAGTTTTTTTTCGGTTAAATTCATAAAGTATCCAAATACTCCCCAATGGCTTCGAACAGTAACGACAGACTGTCGCTGACGAACACCGTATACATTACAAAATAATTATATCCGCAGGTGAGCGATTTTATGAAAGGCGCGTTGCCATCCCTTACGGCTTCCGCAATGGAGTTGAGCATAGAAACCGCCGCTTCCTTTTCCTCCGCGCCCAGTTTAGAGCCAGCTATCCCTTCCTTTTCGCTTTCAATAAGCATCAACACGGTATTTAAACAAGCCGCCGCATCGGGGTTGGGCGCGCTTGCAACGGGCTGAGCCGCCGCAGTAGAAGCCGCAGACGGAGCCGCAATAAGCGGTTGACTTTCGGGCGCGGCGAGAGCGGGAACTTCTTCCGCCAACTCCTGCGCGAAAACTTCGCATACGATTGCCTGCATACTGCCTATAACTTCGTCGCAGAAAAGGTGATAACTTGCATAGTAACTGCCGTCCTTGGGATAGTACTTTTGCAAAAAAGCGTTAAAGTTAATTGCGTTGCGGTCAAATTCGACAAGCAGACAAAAAATAAACGCCAGCCTTTCGCCCATAGTGTCGGGCAAAGCTACGCGGCTTTCGCCGTACGCACCCTGCGCCTCTATAAAGCATTTGCGCTTGGCTTCGTTATAGTCGAAGTTGGTTGCCACCGTTTTAAACAATTCGTACAATTCCGCGCTGTTTACGATAGATTTCAACAAATCTTTAATTTTGGTGGTAGCCATAATAAATTTACAGCTCTTCACCTCTTCGCACTTGTCCAAAAAATCCATAAGTTGCGTTTTTGTAGTTTCCACACTTTCACCTTTGGCTTTTGTTTTGTACATTATAACACAAATAAAAACAAAATAAAATATTTTTCGGCTAAATATCTTGATTTTAAATCAAATATTGGTTATAATATTTGAGCATTGTCATAAATTACACAATATAAATACGGCGCGCTATGATTAAACCCTCGGAAACACCCACTAACAAGTTAATAATATTATTCGTTTTCGATAAAATGGAAAGCGCGCTGTCCGAAAGAACTATTGTGGATATGTGCTCCACCTCCAACGACTGGATGAATTATATGGACTGCGTAAACGTTATTCACAAGCTGATTGACGACAATTTTATTTACGCGGTGGGCGGCGACGACGACGTGCTGTACTCCATAACGCCCGACGGACGGGAAACGCTTGCAAACTTTTACATAAATATTCCCAAGAGCGTGCGCGAAGAAATTTCGCGGTTTGTAAAAATGAACAGCGCAAAGTACAAAAACAGACAGGAATGCCGCTCGGACTACTACCAGAACAAGGACGGCACCTACACTGTATTTTTAAAGATACTCGCGCCCGTTCAGCCTATGTTGGAAGTAAAGTTTGTTGTGCCAGACAGAAAGACGGCAAACAAAATTTATAAGAAATGGGAAGAAAAAGCCGCCGATTTATATTCGGTTATTTACGAAAATCTTTGCGACTAAGGTGAAAAATGTTTAAATATAAGACAAACGGGACTTGCTCGCAGTTAATCGAGTTTGAAGTTGACGAAAACAATAAGATGCACTCCCTTTCCTTTACGGGAGGGTGCCGCGGCAATTTGCAGGGCGTTGCCCGCCTGTGCGAGGGAAGAGATATCGACGAAGTGGCAAACCTTTTAAAGGGCACGCTTTGCAGAAACGGCACTTCCTGCCCCGACCAGCTATCCAAGGCGATAGAAGCTTACAAGGCAAGTAAAAAGTAAAATTTGTTTATAGAGGGCTTACCCTGTTCGGGTAAGCTTTTTTCATTTGCGTAATGTTGTAAAATATTACTTGAACCCTCGCCTTTCGGCGACACTCTCCCCCTGATTACAAAAGGGGGAAAGCAAGGAAAAAAGGAAAAATAATAATCCACCCGCATTGCGGGTGGTATTTCATTTTCGGGCAATTAGCCCTAATCGTTACTGGCAGCGCACAAGTGCGCCGGAGAATTGACCTGCCAGTCATGCATCTTTTACTTGCTACCCTT